>OLLR01000104.1_pt1 | contig 93218 bp, 75 predicted proteins | sample 1604601 | NCBI WGS metagenome assembly OLLR01 (sample SAMEA104055725, study PRJEB20765) | soil metagenome | biome: Arctic tundra; feature: Polygonal ground; material: soil | place: USA | collected 2011-09 | depth 0-0.5 m | reverse complement strand
ACCATCGTCATCGCCCGCGGCGGACGCGGCGGACGCGGCAACCAGCACTTTGCCACGCCCACGCATCAAGCTCCGCGCGAGTCGGAGCCAGGACGCGAAGGCGTGGAATTGCTACTCCGCATGGAGTTGAAGCTACTGGCCGATGTCGGCTTGGTTGGCTATCCCAACGTGGGCAAATCCACGCTGATCTCGCGCATCTCCGCGGCGCGGCCCAAGATTGCCGATTATCCCTTCACAACGCTGGAGCCGAATCTGGGCGTAGTCACGGTTGGCGACGCGCCGTATGACGAGAGCTTCGTGGTCGCCGACATTCCCGGCCTGATTGAAGGCGCGCATCTGGGCGCGGGGCTGGGCATCCAGTTTTTGCGCCACATTGAACGCACGCGCCTGCTGGTGCATCTGATTGATGTATCGGACAGCAGCGGACGCACCGATCCAGTCGAAGATTTCAAAGTGATTCAGGCAGAACTAGCCAGCTTTGGTCACGGGCTGGATGAGAAGCTGATGCTGGTGGTGGCGACGAAGATGGATGCCGCCAATCCAGAGAAGCTGAAGAAACTTCAGGCGATGGCCAAGCGGCGAAAGCTGGCCTTCTATCCCATCTCCGCCGTCACAGGAGCAGGCATCGACACGCTGCGCTATGCTATCGGGGAGAAGGTTCGCGAACTGCGCGCGGAGTTGAGCGCAGCCAAGTAGGAGTACGCTATGCGCATCGGCTTTTTCGGGGGCAGCTTCGATCCACCCCATCGCGGCCATCTGGCCTTTGCGCGCGCGGCTGCCGATGCGTTTTCGCTCGATCAGGTGCTGCTGGCTCCGGTAGGAATGCAGCCGCTTAAAGATCGTTCGAGCGCAGATTTTCTGCACCGCTACGCCATGACCACGCTGGCCGCGCAGGTGGATGCGCGCCTGCTGCCCTCGCTGCTCGACGCGCCGCTGCGTTCCTCGCTGCGCCAGGAGCATCCCAACTACACCGTTGATACGCTGGCCCGCCTGAGCGCGCTGCTGCACATTACCGGGGAGCCATCGGCTCTCTTCACCCTACTGGGAGCCGATGGCTTGCTTCAGATACGCAACTGGCATCAGCCCGTGCAGATGCTTGCGCTGAGCGACTGGATTGTGGCCTCGCGACCCGGCTATCTGGCAGGCAATTCACCCGACGATCTTCTGAATCAGGCTATCGCCGCGTTGCCCGCTGGCGTAGGCGCGGATCGCGTGCACGATGCGCTGCATGGCGACTATCTTCGCCTGCACCACGAGGATGGAAGCAGTACAAATCTATGGTTTCTGCCGGACTTGCAGGAGGATGTCTCGGCCACGGCGCTGCGTCAGGCCATTGCCAAGGAGGATTGGGACACCGCGCTGCTCCCCGCTCCGGTGGCGGAGTATATCCACAAAACGGGCCTCTATCTCACTCCGGAATGGGCTGACAACGAATAGGCTGTGCTGAAACTGGCAAGGGAATCACTGGCAAGCGCAGCAAGAACCCGCTACCATAGGGAGGAACGTCAGGAGATCGCTCAGCACACATGTCCACCCCTTTAACTCGCCGCATGGTTTTGGCCGCTCTGGCCGCTTGTGAAGAAAAAAAAGCCGAAAATCTTCGCGTTCTGGAACTCGATCCTGCCGACTCGGCATTCACTGATTTTTTTCTGATCTGCAGCGGCACCAATGGACGCCAGAATCAGGCCATCGCGCAGGAGGTGGAACTGCGGATGAAGCGCGAGTTTGGCGCGTATGCCAACTCCGTCGAGGGCTATCGTCAGGCGGAGTGGATTCTGCTGGATTACGTGGATTTTGTCGTCCACATCTTTGGCGTGGAACAGCGCGCGGCCTATGACATTGAGCGCCTGCGCAAGTCGGCCAACTCCGTGGCGCTGGAGGATTTGAAGAAGTCTCTGGTAGAAAAAGTTACCGCTACGCGCAAGAGCGCAGCCCAAAAACCCGCTCCTGTCAAAAAGCCTGCACCAGCCAAAAAGCCAATTTTGAGCAAAAAACCAGTCTTGGGCGCTGTCAAAAAAGCAGTCAGGAAAGCAGCAAAGAAAGCTGTGAAGAAGGGGACTCCCGTCGCCAGACCGAAAAAATCAGCAGGAAAGAAGACCGCAGCCAAAAAGACTACGGCCAAGAAGGTCGCAGCGAAAAAGGTTGTCGCCAAAAAATCTGCTAAGAAAGCTCCCGCAAAGGCAGCCAAACCCGTTTCAAAGAAAAAATAGCGATCTGGAAGCCTAAACACGCCTTTTGCACCATCCGTCGGGCAGATACTGAACTGCGCGGACGGAATCAAACCCTCGTTGCCTTAATAGCGAAGAAAATGGGAAGGGGTAACACTGCATACACCCCCTGAAACCAGGCAATAATTTGGGGGAAATCCTCGAAAATTCGTGCTATAAACGACATGAATTGCCTTGACACGTCCGACTTGAACTGAACTTGCGGGTTGGAAATTCCCTGTGTTCCGCGATGCCGTTTCGGCATCTGGTTCCGGTGTTGTCAGGATTGCACTTCCATTCAGTGAGGTTCGTTTTCCCCATGCCAGCGCCCAGCCGTAGTCTTCCGTCGTCGATTCGTCCCATAATGGCACACGCGTATCTCCATAGGATGCTGCTGGCTGTGATACTGCTGGCGCTCTGTGTTTTGCCGGGTCGCGCGCAGGTGACGGCGACGCTGCTGCCCACGCAGATCACGTTGCCGGAGCCTGCCGCGGGCCTGTTGACTCCTCAGGGCGTGGGTATCGACCAGGCTGGAAATATCTACATTTTGGATTCTGGCAATAACGACGTGGTGGAAGTGTCGGCGATGGGTGTGGTCAGCACGATTACCCCGTCACCGGGCGGGGTAGCCTTAAGGAATCCGCAAGGGCTGGCCGTGGATTGCAATGGCAGTATCTACATCGCGGATACAGGCAACAACCGCCTCGTTTCTGTGGCAGCGGGTTCAGCGCAGAGCAATCCCATCTGGAATCAGCCTACCGGCATCGCAATGGATTTCTGCAACGGCAATCTGTTCATAACGAACGCGGGCAACAACACCGTGGTGGAGATGCCAGGTGGCTGGAGTGGCACGCCTACGTTGGTCTCCTCAGCCAGCGTGAGTGCTCCTACCGGCATTGCTGTGGACGCAGCGGACGATATTTTTATTGCGGACACCGGGAATGCTCGCGTAGTCGAGGAACCAAATGGTGGCAGTAGCCCGCAGACCGTACTGACCACGACCGGGCTGACGCAGCCGGTGGGCATGGCTGTAGATTCCAGCGGCAATGTTTATGTCACCGATGCAACCAACAACGATGTCATCGAACTGAACATGAGCAGCGGCTCGCCGGTGCAGTCCACGGTTTCAAGCAGCAACCTGAGCACGCCTCAGGGGCTGGCGATTGATGCCTTAGGCGATGTCTACATCGCGGACATGGGCCACGAACGCGTGGTGGAAGAGGACATCCAGCTCTCGCGGAATTTAGGACAGGTTGCCGTGGGCGGATTTGGTGATCCGGCGGTGTTGAATTATTCAATCAGCGGATATACCGGCGGCGACTACACGCCAACCATTCAGTTGACCTATGGCAAGGATGTGGCTTTGGGTACGCCAAGTTGCACGGGCGGTACCTCGCCGGAGACCTGCACCATTCCGGTAACGCTGCAGCCCGCGCTTCCTGGTTCCCGCGCCGATGCCGTGCAGGTACTCGCGCCAGCCGGCGGGTCAATGCTGACAGATACGCTGGTCTATGGAGTCGGCAATGGCCCACAGGGTATCTTTGCGTCCAGCGTGGCGAGCATCGTCCCGACCACCGGCCTAAGCAGTACGAGCTATGGCGTAGCTGTGGATCGGTTGGGGAATATCTACATTTCAGACGCTGGGAATCAGGATGTCATCAAAGTCCCAGTGGGTGGTGGCGCGCAAACGACCATTCCGGTAACGGGTCCATTTCTTACGCCTCTTCTCGAAGGCATCGCGCTGGATGGCGCAGGCAATCTCTACGTTGCTGATTACAACAACGGCGGCGTGGAGGAGCTGCCTGTGGGCGGCGGCGCACAGATATACATTAGTCCCATGCTGAATGGCAATTTCCTGATTGGCTCTCCCGCAGGTGTGGCCGTGGATGACGCGGGCGATCTCTTCATCTCCGATCCGGGGTACAACCAGGCGGAGGAGGTGCCGAGCGCTGGCATACCCAGTGATGTGAACACAGGTAGTTTCACCCTGGCTGCTCCCGCCGGCATTGCTGTAGATAGCGCTGGCAATCTCTATATCACGGATACAGGCAATAACCGCGTATTGATGGTTACTGCGGGCAGCGGTAGCGTGGCCAGTTTGGTGGGCACCGGCAGCCTGAGTCTGAATGCTCCCAACGGTATTGCAGTGGATGCAGCCGGTGATATTTACGTCGCCGACACTGGCAACAACCGCATCGTGGAGATTACGCCGGGCGGCGGCTCTGCCAGCGTGATTGACACCAGCAGCTTGAGTCCAGCGCTCAGCGCTCCTTCCGGTCTCGCCATCGATGGCAATGGAAATCTTTACGTTGTCGATGCCGGGAACACCCGCGTGGTGGAGATTAGTCCGACGACACCCACGCTTACCTTCCCCAGCACGAACACCGGAAGCAGCAGCACGCAGCAGGTGGTGACACTGGCCAATATTGGCAACCAACCACTCAACTTCACCACACTGGATACGGTGACGACCGGGCAGACCAGTAGCAGCTTCAACCTGAATGGCGCAGGTACCACCTGCACCACCACCACGCCGCTGGCTCCGGGTAATATCTGTGGGCTGGGCGTGGAGTTTGAGCCTTTGACGGCTGGCTCCCTGGCTGGAACGGTAAACATTACCGACAACAATCTGAACGCTCCGGCACCGGATTATGCCTTGCAGCAGATCAGTGTGAGTGGAACGGGCACGGGCTTTTCAGCGACGATAGCGCTGAGCGCATCGCCAGGAACCACAGTTGTTGTGGGCACGCCCATCACCGTGACGGCTACACTGACCGGCGGTAATGGCATGCCGACCGGCAACATCAGCTACACACTGGATGGAGCCAATCCGCAGCCGGTGGCCCTGGCCTCTGGCGTGGCGCAGGTCACCATCCCTGGAACGCTCTCCGTTGGTCCACATAGCGTGGTGGTGAGCTACGCAGGGGATGCGGATTACACCAATTCGACCAGTTCGCAGAGCCTCAACATCTTGGTGACCGCGACGGGATCTTCGTCCACCCCTGCCGTAACAACAACAACTCTGACCAGTTCGGCCAGCAGCGTCGTCTATGGCCAGAACGTGATTTTGACCGCCACCGTCACCGATACCAGCGGGCCGGTCACGTCGGGCACGGTGACCTTTAGCTCGAATGGAACATCTGTCGGTGCGGCGCAATTAGGCGCGGGTGGCACGGCGGCTCTGACCACAACCCTGCTGCCTGTAGGCACGGACAACATTACAGCCACATTCGTTGCCACCGCGAACGACTTGACCAGCACCTCTTCGCCTGCTGTGCCCGTCACCGTGACGGCGGCAACCACACCACCACCCACCCCTGCCGTGACCACAACAACTCTGGTCAGTTCTGCCGCCAGCAGCGTCGTCTATGGCCAGAGCGTAACCTTGACCGCAACCGTGACCGATCCGAATGGCGCAGTGGTCAGCGGCACGGTGACCTTTGCTTCCGGGACGACTTCCATTGGCGCGGCGCAGTTAGGCACGGGTGGCACGGCGGCTCTGACCACGGCGCTGTTGCCTGTAGGCACGGACAACATTACGGCCACATTCGTTGCTACTGCGAATGACGCGACCAGCACCTCTTCGCCTGCTGTGCCCGTCACTGTGACAGCGGCAACGACACCGCCGACTCCCTCCATTACGATTACGGCATCCAGCACAACGTTGTCTGTTGCGCCGGGAGCCACGATTACCGACACGCTGACCATCACGCCAGTGGGCGGCTACACGGGCGCGCTGCAATTTGCCTGCACGGGCCTGCCCATTAACACGACATGCAATTTCTCGCCGAGCACACTGACGCTGACGGCAACCAGCACCGCGCAGACGGTAACGCTGACCGTGCAGACCAACGTGGTGGCGCAAAACTACTGGCAGCCGGTAGTGCCGGGCCAGATGCCCAACAGTCCATCGGGGAGTTTGCCGATGCTGGCGACGGTCTTCTGGATGCCGGGCTGGCTGCTGGCTTCTGTTACAGGTCTGCGGAAGAAGACCTCAGCTGCAAATTCGGCGCGGGTGCGACATCTGCTGGTGTTGTTGATCCTGCTGGCGGGCGTGGGCATGATGACCGCCTGCGGCGGTAGCGCGGCACCCATAGGAACAGGTACCAGCACACCGCCCGGGCCAGTTACTCCAGCGGGTTCCAATCCCAACGTGCAGGTGGTTGTGACCGGCCCAGGCAATCTGGCGCAGGCGCTCACCATCAACCTGACGGTGCAGTAGTCTACGGTCATCAATACTGAATTTAGCCCGAAGTCTGCACACAGGCTTCGGGCTTAATTGTTGGGAATGTTGGATTCGTCGCCCTTGAAGGGATTTTCAAAGCGCGTGAACTCCGACAGATACAGCAGATGTACAGAGCCGGTTGGACCGTTGCGCTGCTTGGCGATGATGATCTCAGCTTTGCCCTTGCTCTCTGGGTCTTCCTCGCCGCCCTCATCGCGGTTGTAGTAGCTCTCGCGATGGATAAATGCCACCACGTCGGCATCCTGCTCAATTGAACCGGACTCGCGCAGGTCAGACAGCATGGGCCGCTTGTCGCCGCCGCGCTGTTCACTGGCGCGACTCAACTGCGAGAGCGCAATCACCGGCACGCGCAGCTCTTTTGCCAGAGCTTTCAAGCCTCGCGAGACCGCCGAAACCTCCTGCGTGCGATTCTCAAAGCGGCGGCTGTTCGGCCCCGAAGTTCCGCCCGACATCAACTGCAAATAGTCGACGACCACCAGATCAAGCTGGCCCTCCTGCTGACGCAGACGGCGCGCCTTGGCCCGCATCTCAGCCAGAGAAATACTCGGCGTGTCGTCGATAAACATGCGCGCCTCGGCCAACTGTGCCAGCGCGCTTACCAGTTTGTCGCGATCTTCGCGCGTCAAAAAACCTGTCTGAATGTGCCGCATGTTCACAAAAGCCTGCGAGGCCAACATGCGTCGCAGCAGCGCTTCCTTCGACATTTCCAGCGAGAAGATGCCGACTACCTTGCCGCCACGCACCGCCGCATTCTGCGCAATATTAATCGCCCAGGCCGTCTTGCCCATCGAAGGCCGCGCTGCCAGAATGAATAACTCGGAGGGTTGCAGCCCGCTCGTCATGCGGTCAAACTCATCGTAGTGTGTGGCCAGACCGGTGACTTCGCGGCCTTCTTTGTACAGGTTGTCGATGGAGCCAAAGGAGCTGCGAACAATCTCCGGGATGCTGGAGAATCCCTGCGTGATGCCACGCTCAGAGACTTCAAGCAGCGCTGATTCGGTCGCATTCAACACCTCCAGCGCGTCCTCGCCCTGATCGCTGGCCCGCGCCAGCGCCGTGGTGCAGATGCCCATCAACTGTCGCAGCAAAGATTTATCTTTGACGATGCGAACGTAATCTTCAATGCTCAACCGGCGCGGCAGATTTTCCGTCAGGCTGAACAGATAGGGGCGATGGCCAATGGATTCCAGCTCGCGCCGTCGATCCAGCTCCTCACTGAGCGTGATGATGTCCACAGCGCGACCCGCATCGACCAGCTCGCCCATACGCGCAAAAATCTTTCGGTGCGAGTCGAGAGAAAAATCCTCGGAGGTCAGCCGCTCGGCAGCCTCACTGTAGGCCGCATTGTCCAGCAGGATCGCGCCCAGAATCGTGCGCTCCGCATCCACGCTTGCGGGCAGTCCGCGTTCCAGAGCCAGATCGGGTGCAGTCGCCATGCCCTGAGTGTAGTCGGGCCACCTGTGGACGGCTTCTGAAAACCGTGGAAAACTAGCCGGGAAGAATTGTGTTTTGGATGAGCGAATTTAATGGGAAACTGTCCTCCTTTGCCTTGTTGCACTTACGCTGCGTCTGCTCACCAGCTCCTTCCCACCGCGTCGTTTCTATATAGGATGAATGCAGCAGCACTGCTTCGAGGTTTCCCTTTCCATGGATCGTAGTTGGAATTGCAGTTGGAATCGCAGTTGGCTTTGTCGTAGCAAGTCTGGCTTCCGTTGTATTTTCGTCGCGCTGGCGCTTGCCATCTGCACGATGCCGTTGCACGCGCAGTCTGTGCTCGCCAATTCTGTTGCGTATGTTCCCTCCGACACGCCGTCCGATCAGCTCGCGCCTGAAGTGGTCGAAATGCAAAAAGTCACCGACCAATGGGACGATGCCGTGCTGCAACGCGATGCCTATGCTCTGGATCTGGTGCTCAGCCCAAAAATGATCGACATCTCCTCCAGCGGCCAGATCACGCATCGCGATCAATGGGTCGCGCTGGTCACGCAGAAGAGTTCTCCCGTCCGCACCCTGAATCAAACCGTTACGCATGTGAGCTTGTTGGGGGATGTGGCCATCGTCAATGGCACCTACGATGTGAAATTCAAGCCCGATGATGAGCACCGCCCGCAGAAGGATGAGACGGGAATTTATAGCCAGGTCTTTCAGCGGCTGCAGAACTCCTGGGTCTGCATCAACTCGCAGCGAACAACGCTCGCCTCAGCTTCCAGCGACAAGAACGAGAAAAAAGATAAGAAGAACAAGGAAGCTCGCAACGAGGCCGCTCCCGCCTTCAGCTTCCCCGGAAATCTTCCGCGCTAAGCCAAGCTTCATTCCACCCTTCGCAAACACCGCGAAGGATGGGGCACCCGGGCATCGTGGTGGTGTGGCATACTCTCAGGTCTCAGAATCGAGACCTGGGCACCCGGTACACACTACCCGGATACAATCAGGTCTGGCAAGTCATCGAGCAAGGCATCTAGCCACGCATGGAACAAGCCACGCCATCTCGAACCGCGTTGCGTGTGGCGCTGCGCCGCGCCGGGCACCAGTTGTTTGATTCGCCGGTCGTCTTCGTCGATTCCCTGGCGGTTCCGATTCTGGGCGTGGCCTATGCCGAGGAGATCCGGCGAACACCGCTGAACCCGAATCGAATTTTCTCCACCGCGATGCGTGCCTTCGTTGTTGCGCGGAGTCGGTATGCTGAGGACAATCTGGAGCGCGCCGTCGCCACAGGCGTGCAGCAATACGTGCTGCTGGGCGCGGGTCTGGATACCTTTGCCTATCGCAATCCCTACCCGCGCCTGCGTGTGTTTGAGGTGGATCATCCGGCGACACAGCAATGGAAGCACGCGTTGCTGCAAACTAACGGCATACCCATTCCACCCAGCTTGACGTACACGCCCGTGGATTTTGAGCACCAGACACTCGCGGCCCAATTGCAAGCCAGCGGCTTTGATATGGAAGCTCCTACAATGTTTGCCATGCTGGGGGTGGTGCCCTATCTGACGCTGGCTGCGTTTCGGGCAACGGTTGATTTTCTTGGCGCACGGCCTGCCGGAAGCGGCGTGGTCTTCGATTACGGGCAGCCGCGATCCGTGCTGCCCCATCGTGAGCAGTTAGAGCACGATTCGCTCGCAGCGCGGGTGCAGAGCGCGGGCGAGCCATTTCAGCTTTTCTTTACGCCAGAGCAGATTGCAGTCGAGCTATCCAGTTTCCATCGCATCGAAGATCTGGGCACAGCGGAGATCAACGCGCGCTATTTTCACGGACGCGCCGACTCCCTGGCCGCACGCGGCAAGGCCGGACGTCTGCTGAGCGCCTGGCTGTGAATGTTTCGGATGCTTTCAGGGGAACAACTACCGCTGCATAAAGTCGAGGGCGCGGATCAGGCAAGCCTTCAACTCTTTGCGTGGCACCACGGCATCCAACATGCCATGCTCCAGCAAAAATTCTGACCGCTGAAACCCTTCAGGGAGCTTTTGACGCAGGGTCTGCTCAATGACGCGCGGGCCAGCAAAGCCGATCAACGCGCCTGGCTCGCCGATGTTCAGATCGCCCAGCATGGCAAAGCTGGCCGTCACGCCGCCGGTGGTGGGGTCGGTGAGCACAGAAATGTAGGGAATCTTTGCATCATCCAACTGCGCCAGGCCGGTGGAGATTTTTGCCAGTTGCATCAGGCTGGCCACGCCTTCCATCATGCGCGCGCCACCGGAGGCCGCGACAATAATCAGCGGATGGCGCGTCGCCAGCGAACGATCCACGGCGCGGGCGATGGTCTCGCCCACCACGCAGCCCATGCTACCGCCGATGAAGGCATACTCCAGAACGCTAAGCACCACGGAGTGATGGCCTAGCTTGCCCAGCGCGTTCAGGATGGCATCGTTCAGGCCGGTATCCTGCTGAGCCTTGTGCAGGCGGGCTTTGTAGGATTTGAGATCGGTGAAGTTCAGTGGGTCGGTGGAGCGCAACTCCAGATCGACCAGTTCGTAGCCCGGCTCCAGTAGGCTGGCAATGCGCGCGCGCGCGTCCAGGCGAAAATGCCGCCCACATTTCGGGCAGACATTCAGGCTGGCTTCCAGTTCTGCCTTCCAGACGACCTGGCGACAGCCCTCGCACTTGATCCAGAGACCCTCAGTTCGAACGTTTTTTTCGCCGTTGGCCATGATTTCGTTCTCGCTACGCTTAAACCACACCATGCTTTTTCTATCCTACCTGTTTCGCTTGCAACTGTGACCTGGTTCGCGCTCAATATTCAATGCCGCGCTGCGCCAGAATTCCCTTTTGATAGGCGTGCTTTACCTCGCGCATCTCGGTCACGGTGTCGGCAATCTCCACCAGACTGGGATGCGCGTTGCGCCCGGTCAGAATCACATGCACCTGTTCTGGCCTGGCCAGCAGCGTCTCCACCACTCTGGCCGGGTCTAACATGCCATAGCCAATGGCGTAGTTGATCTCGTCGAGCACCACCATATCCCACTCGCCAGAGAGAATGGCCGCGCGGGCCTCTTCCCAGGCGGCTTCCACCATGCGAATGTCCTCCGGGTCAGTCTCCGCGCCGCCTATTTTTACAAATCCCCGGCCCATCTGTTTCATCACCCAGTTGCCGCCAAAGGCTTCTACGGCATCCAGTTCGCCATAATGCCAGGAGCCTTTCAGAAATTGCAGCATCAAGACGCGCATTCCGTTGCCGACGGCGCGCAGTGCGGTGCCCATCGCGGCTGTGGTCTTGCCTTTGCCGGGGCCGGTGGTAATCAGAATCAGTCCGCGTCGAGTGTCCATAAAGAAAGCTACGAGCTTTTAGCTACTAGCCACTAGCTAAAAGCTAGTAGCTGCTTGTGATTGCCTGATATTTCCTTCCATTCCTTCCATCAAAAGGAGCGACATGTTCCCCCTCAAAATATAGCGTGGAGACCTCGGTGGATATCTGGCCAGAACTCCGCCGCTACGTTGTAAAGGGCAGTATTTCCAAGGTCAATCGCAGCGCGAGACGCGCTATGGGCCAAGCCACGGTCTTGCTGGGGGTAATACAGGTTCGACACTCCAGAGGCGATCACGGTTCCCGCCAACGCCGAGGAGTAAAAGACGTTGTGCCCTGCATCATTGTACGTAATAAAGACCCGGGAAATTGAATACCAGGCACGTCTGCCGAAAGAGCCATGTCCCATGCGAAAGTAACGCGGATCCTGATGCAGAAGCACGGCCAGAGCATAATCGCCAATAAAGCTGGAGACGTTGGCATCCAGTTCCATGGAACCGAAACACTTCCCATATCCGTCCCAGCCATGACCATACCCGCAAAAGCCATCTGCGGAGGAGTATTCCAATGTCCCTGCCTCCACCACTCCGACAGTCAAGCCGAGCGGATCGTAGGCACCTTGAAACCATTCCTGGAATTTTTCCTTGGAATTCAGGGGCTGGAAATGACCCTGATAGTTCACCTTGAAGGCGGGGATCACCCAGAAGATGTGGCCGGGCGAACCACTGGTTGCCGTAGGGCTATAGGTCTGATTTTCTTTGCTCTGCGCTGGAGGAATCTGCGCTTGTGGCAGGCTTTGTGGGTTCGAGTTCCCGGGCGGAAGGTCGGTTTGCCCGGCGGATGAAATATCCCCGATTGGATCATACGACGCTGCCTCTACTAGCGCATTAGCCTCTGGCTTCGTGCCTTCTGCGGGATAAATTGAATTACATGTCGCGCAGATTAAAAAAATTGGGGTCGGTACTGGATGCGCTGTCGCCTGTTGCGTGAAAGAATTCTGGGAAAGAAACAGGAAAACAAGAAGAAGCAGTATGCTGCTCCCATGCACCGCAATCACTGAATTCATTGCTTTTGGATGAACGTCCACGGAAGCCTTTCGAAAATTATTTGAAGCGCGATTTTATCGTACTTGCAACCTATTAGATGTGAAGTCTCCATAGGGTGTCCACACGATACCCACCAGAGAAGCTGATTGTGATAAGCAATTGAGTTTCAAAGGAAGAGATGGAATGGACGATCACCAGAATGCACGAACAGCGATCCTCTGCCTTACGCATGTCCCAGGTGATAGGGCAGGCCTTTGAGGATTGTAAATGCCCGATAGATTTGTTCGGCCAGCACCACGGCGGCCAGCTCGTGGGCCAGCGTCATCGGCCCCAGAGAGAGCAGCAGATTGGCCTGCTGGCGGGCTAACTCCGACCAGCCGTCTGCCGGGCCAATCGCCACAACGATCCGCTGCGTGCCGCTGTCCTGCTGCTTGCCCAGCCACGCGGCCAGGGTTTCGGAGGAAAGCTGCTTGCCCCGGCTGTCGAGCAGGACGAGATAGGGCGGCGTGCGCCCGGTGGTGCGTCCCGGCGCGCGCACGCAGGATGCCAGCAGCGCGGATTCTGTGGCGAAGACCTCGTGACGAAAGCGGCAGAAATGGTCGATGCGACTGGAATAGTCGCGCAGCCAGTCGCTGCCGGTATTCTTTTTGCCACCTGCGCGACGGTTTTCGATGGTGGCCAGTTGAATTTCCATACACTCGTGTCGAATTAGTGCCAATTCTATGGAAGGCATTGCTTCCGTATTGCCGTATGAACCCTATCGTACCCGGATGACGTCGGTATTCTCCATAGGGCTGCGAAGAGATTCAAAACGGAACAGGTGTGCGGGGAAATAAAAAAAATTGCCATGGTAAGCAAAAAACTTGAACGATAAGACCAGTAAGACGTTAAGATGAAACCCTGCACAATTTTCAGTGCAGGTGCCGTGCGAGTTTGACGTAGACTACGGATGACACAGCAACCTTTTTTGCAAGATATTGGAGCCAGTGATGCGCTCAGGGAATCTCTCACGAACTTGTTTTCTGTTTCTGTTGTTTCTTGTGCTGCCTGCACAGCGCGCAGCCCACGCGCAGGGCATCATCACGGGTGCTATCACGGGCACGGTTGTCGATCCGCGTGGAGCGGTGATTCCTGGCGCATCCATAACCGCTGTAGAATCCAGCACCGGAGCGACGTTCTCAACTACATCGCTAGGCAATGGGGATTATGCGTTGCGCGATGCGCCGATCGGAGTCTATGCGCTCACGATTACCGCCACGGGCTTTCGTCCCTTCCATCTGCGTGGCGTGCGCATCGTCACGGGAGTTGTGACCGCTCTGGGCGAGCAGCCGCTTCCGCTGGGAACATCGTCTACGGTTACAGTGCAGGAACACAACAGCGTCCAACTTGACACGACGGAGTCACAAGTTACAACCACATTTTCTTCGCAGCAATTGGAAGACCTGCCGCTCGCCAATGCTTTTGATTCTGTCGCGCTGCTGATTCCCGGTGTAGCCCAGACGTTCAAAGACGGTATGAGCAACACGAATGGCGCGAATTTTTCTGTCAACGGCCAGCGGGGTCGCTCCAACAACTTTGAACTGGACGGCCAGTCAAACAATGACAACGGCATTGCCGGGCCACAGATTTATTTTGGCAATCAGGATGCGCTGGCCGAAATTCAGGTGATTACCGACAACTTTAGCGCGGAATATGGTCGGAACATGGGTTCGGTGGTCAATTACATCACAAAAAGCGGCACCAATACCTTCCACGGCAGCGGCTTTGAGTTCTACACCGGCTCATGGCTCAGCTCGCTGGAGAACCAGCAGAAATCTCCGCTCTTTGGATTTTGCCTGCCACATCAGAATCCTGCGGTCGTAGGCTGCAAAGTGCCGACCTTGCCCCGCATGGACGATCACCGCTTTGGCGGCACGCTGGGCGGGCCGGTGCTAAAAAACAAGCTGTGGTTCTTTGGCAGTGCTTATGCAGAACGCGCCGTTACGGGAGTGCTGCCCTCATCTTCGCAGGGTGCGATAACGCCCACGCCGACGGGATTGCAACAACTGGCGGCTGCCTTTCCTGGTAATCCTGCGGTTGCTATCCTAACCAACAATGGCCCCTTCGGCGAAACAGCGGGCAATCCGACGACTATCGGACCGACGACCACCGAGACCGTCACCTCGCCTAGTGGGCCGGTCGCGATTCAAGAGGCGCAGTTCCAGCGTTCTATCCCGAATCCTTTCACGGATCAAGAATATCTGGGACGCGCGGACTGGCAGCCAACAGAAAAAGATCGTCTCTACGTGCGTTATTTTTATCAGGGTGCCCTGGCTGTCGGCATCGGCAAAGTGCAATCCCTCGCAGAGGGAGAGTTCGTCAACCTTCCCTACAGTGAACACTCCGTCGGTGGGGACTGGACGCATACCTTCTCACCCCACTGGATTGACCAGATTCGCTACAGCTTTCAGGAGTCCAGGCTGAACTTTCAGGGTGGCTCCAATCCAAGCTGCACCACCACCAACCTGACGGCCTGTCCATCTGCTGCCTACTTTGATGGAAGCACCAGCGATTCTGGCTTTGGGCTGAATCCCGGATATCCGCAGGGAAGAACGGAGAAAGTTACCCAGATACAAAGCAACGCCAACTGGACGGGCGGCAACCACAGCGTGGCCTTTGGCGGGGAATGGGATTACCAGAACTCCCCGAACGCCTACCTGCCGTATTTCAATGGTTTATTTGTTTACAGCGATATGAATGCGTTTTTGAACGACGCCACCGGCGCTGGAGCGATGGAGTTGGCCAATGGCAATCCGGTGATTCCATTTACCGAGGCGGACGCGGCCCTCTATGTTCAGGATGACTGGAGGATTCTCCCGTACCTGACTCTGAACCTGGGCCTGCGCTGGGAGTATTTTGGTCAAGCCATCAACGAATTGCATGCCTCCAGTCTGGCGCAGCAGACCGGGCCAAATCCCTTCTGGAATACCAGCCTGCCGCTTTCCGTTACCACCGCGCCCAGCGTTCCGCGCAACTGGAAGAACTATCAGCCCCGGCTGGGATTCTCCTGGAACCCCGGTATTCTCCAGCGCAAATTGGTGGTGCGTGGCGGCTACGCCATCAACTACGATCCTGCATTTTACAACATGTTTCTGTCGGGCGCGACGGCCAGTCCTGTCGTCAATCAGAACTTTTTCCCCTGCGGTGGCGGCCCATGTCTGCCCTCCAACGGCAGCTTTACAGGAGCCGCAGTTCGCGCAGCAAACCTGCGATTCCTGCCCACGGGCGCGAATCCAGCTTTCAACAATGAATCCTACATTGCGTCCAAATTTCTGAATCCCTATACCGAGACCTACTCGCTGGGTGTGGAGTATCAACTCGGCTCGAACGTGCTGCTCACTGCGCGGTACGTGGGCAATCATGGCGTGCATAATTTTCAATCTGTCGATGCCAACCCCGACCTGCAACCCGTCTCCGCAGCTTTTCCCAATCTTGTTCCGCCCGGATCGCTGTGCGCGGATGCAACCCAGCCCGGATTTGGGCGTCCTAGTTGCGCCAAGTCGAATCTGAACCAGATCACCAATGGCGGCTATGCTCTCTATAACGGCCTGCAAACGGAGATCATCACGCGCACTCTGCATGGTCTGACGGCCAACTTTGCCTATACCTACAGCCGCACGATTGATAACGTCAGCGAGGTCTTCAGCACCGGCTCCGGGGGCACAACCCTTGCCTACGCGCAGAACCCACTCGATACGAACAAGGGCGAGCGCAATGTGAGTGGCAACTCCTACCCTAACGTGGTGTCGTTGGGCTTGACCTACGACTTCCCTTTTTATGCGCATCAGGAAACCTGGAAGAATCGGCTGTTCGGCGGCTATAGCTTGAACGCCATATACAACTACAGTACAGGTCAGCCGTATGATCCCTACCAGCCGCACTCACTCTACAATCCAGTGACAAAAACAGCCGAGACCAGCTTTTGCGATGGTAGCTTCAATCGGGCCAACATACCTGCAGATACCTGCCGGATGGTGCTTTCCAATCCTCACGCACCGCTCAACACCGTAGCCTACAACGCTGGCCCCGGTAACGGCTACGTTGCGTATGGCACCAAGACACCGGTAGATCCAGCCAGCACGCATTGGATTGTCAACAATACCAATGAGGCGCTGACGCTGGGCAATCCCTATCCAGGATCGGGACGCAACATTCTTCGTGGACAGAACTTTTACAACATTGACGCCAACCTTTTCAAAACCCTCAGCATTACGGAACGAGTTTCGATCCAGTTGCAGCTGAATGCCTACAACGTCTTCAACCACGATTATCTCGGCACGCCGAGTGCCGGCCTGAACTCGGACGTTCCTTCGTTAAGCGTCAATCCGTTTTTGTCCAACAAATATAACTCGTCCAACGGCACAACGCTGGGGAATGCCAATGGCCTTCCCGGGAATCGCGTCTTCCAACTCGGCGGCAAAGTAATTTTCTAGCTTCGATCTTGCGTGGCAAGCACTGCCGATCTCGATTTTTCAGTACAGTAACTATGAGGTACGTTGCAGGAAGCTGGCCGCCTCAAAGCTATCGAGAAAAAGCCATGTCGCAGACGAATGAAATTCCAGCCATCGAGGGACATCCAGCCGAAAGGCCGGACACAAACAATCTGGTGCGCGGGCGCGCCACCGTTGGGGATTTTGAACTGACAGTTTGCACCGATGGCACCTATCTGCTGGATGGGGGCGCGATGTTCGGCGTGGTGCCGAAGACGATGTGGGAGAAGCGCGTTCCTGCAGATGCGTCGAATCGCATTCTGATGGGGACGAATACGGTCATCGTGCGCACCGGCAAACAAACGATTGCGATTGAGACGGGCATCGGCAACAAACTCTCTTCCAAGCTCCAGGAGATTTATCGCTGCCAGCAGATATTGCCGCAAAGTCTGCACGCGGCAGGAGTCAAGGCGGAGGAGATCGACCTGGTCATCAACTCCCACCTGCATTTTGACCATTGCGGATGGAACACGACCCGAACTGCATCGGGCGAAGTGGTTCCTACTTTTCCGAATGCGCGGTACGTTGCGCATCGTGGCGAAGTCGAACACGGACATCTGCAACTGGAGCGCGACCGCATCAGTTACATCAGCGAAAATTATGATCCGTTGATTGCAACAGGACAGATGACGCTGGTCGAAGGGAATCAGGAGATTGTTCCGGGAATTTCCGTCGAGATGTATCCTGGCCATACGGCGCAGTTGATGGCGATCCATATTGATTCCTGCGGCCAGCGCGCGACCTACATTTCTGACTTGATCCCGACCAGCGCTCACCTGGACACCACCTGGGTGATGGGCTACGACTTAGACCCACTCACCTGCATTGAGCAGCGCAAGCGTTTCTATCAGCGGGCAATTCCAGAAAAGTGGCTGGTGCTGTTTACCCACGACCATCACACGCCCATGGGCCATGTAACGCTGAACGACAAAGGTAAGCCCGTGCTGATGCCCGTGGAGTAAGGCAGCGTGGGTACATTCGATTTCGACAAAAATACAAAAAACGGGGCTACATGGAAAGCATAGCTTCTTCTTGCTATCTGTGTTGTGTATAGCTACTCTATACGTGTGATCCAGAGCTACCGACACGAGGGACTGCGTGCATTTGCGGAGACTGGATCAAAAGCAGAAATTCAGCCGAAACATGCGGACAGACTTCGCAGACTTCTAACCGCGTTGGATGTTGCAACTAACCGCGTTGGATGTTGCAACACAAGCGGAAGATATGGCCGCGCCAGGAAACCATCTCCACGCTTTGAGCGGAAGCCTGCAAGATCATTGGGCCGTAAGGGTCAGCGGGAATTGGAGATTGACATTTACCTTTGACGGCGAAGACGTAATCTTGCTTGATTATCAGGACTATCACTAGGGAGAAATAGAATGATTCACAATCCAGCGCATCCGGGAGAAGTATTACGCGACTACCTGGGCACTCTTACGGTTGGTGAGGCGGCACAACGGCTCAGCGTGACGCGTGCGCACTTATCTCGCATCCTGAACGGACATGCCAGCGTAACGGCTAGTATGAGCTTGCGTCTGGCGGCGGCTCTGGGTACCAGCCCGGAGTTCTGGGCAAAGATGCAGATGAACTACGACCTGTGGTGGGCAAGAAAACAAAAACTACCCAAGGTGCGACCCTTCCCGCGCATGGCCGCTAGCGCTTGATCTTAGATTTTTCACCTTTCTGCGCAAAGGATGGGGCGTAGGCTTACTTGTTGGGAGCCAAAACTCGATCCCCATGACTGGGTGGTTGCGAGATGACCAGAAAATGCAAGTCTGTCGCTGCCCGATTGAAGATTTGATGCGCAGTTCCGGGAGCCACGTCCAAGCCCTGCTGTGCGGTTAGTCGATGTTCCAAGCCATCCACTTCAAGAACCGCCGCGCCTTCCAATACAAAGAAAAATTGCCGGGCATGCTCATGGACATGACGCGCTTCGCTCGTGCCTGGGGGCATTCGTTCCTGGATGACACTTAGTTCCGGCGTGCGGACAAGATGCCAGCCATCGCAGAGATTTCCCCAAGTGTAGTGTTCGGCATTCAGGATTGAGACGGGATCGTGCATAGCGAAATCGTATCGCGTTTGCGGTCAGGCGACGCGGGTGTGCCTTAAAACACTTCGCGATGGAAAAGGCAGTCGTCCTTTTCTGACGGAGAGAACCAGCAGGCGACGGCGCAGCCGAGCAGCATGGCCCCGCTCAGCAGGCCGACGATCAGAGGCAGAAGGGTCTTGCCAGGGTGCGATCCAAAAACTACAAGTGTCAGGTGCATAGCGCTCATGGCGAGAACCCTCTACACAGATAGAACCAAAATATCGGTGTCGGGTTTCCCTGCCTGCAAGATTATGTACCGGAAACGCTTGTGGCGAAACGAAAATTTTTCTCCAGAAGCGTGGATGCTGTGGAAAAATGGAATCATTTGGCGAAAATAAAGCGAACATCTAGAATTGCCGAGGTATGCTTTCTGTGAATACGACCGCACCGCGCGTGGCGTGGCTGTTTCTGGATCTGAATTCCTACTTCGCCTCGGTGGAGCAGGAACTCGACCCGGCGCTGCGGGGTCGTCCGGTGGCGATTGTTCCAGCTCTTGTCGATACGACCTGCTGCATCGCGGCCAGCTATGAGGCCAAAGCATTCGGTATCAAAACCGGCACGCAGGTCGGCGAGGCCAAGCGTATGTGTCCCGGCCTGGCGTTGGTGGAAGGTCGGCATGATGTGTATGTGGAGTATCACCATCGCATTGTGCAGGCAGTGGAGAGTTGCGTGCCGGTGACGTGCGTGCTTTCCATTGACGAGATGGCCTGCCGCCTGATGGGACGCGAGCAATCCTTGCTGACGGCCATGCAGATTGCGCGGCGTGTGAAGGCGACGATTCGCGAGCAGGTGGGCAGCACGCTGCGTTGCTCGGTGGGGCTGGCACCGAATCGGTACCTGGCGAAGATTGCCTCTGACATGGAAAAGCCCGATGGCCTGATGGCGCTGACGCACGATCTGCTGCCGCAGGCGTTGTTGCGGCTGGAGCTGCGCGATCTGGTGGGCATTGGCAGCCGCATGGAGCAGCGCCTGCACACGCACGGCATTCGCAACATGGCCGCGCTGCTGGCTTGCACGCCGGAGCAATTGCGGCAGGCATGGGGGAACATTCAAGGTGAGCGCTTGTGGCACTGGCTGCGCGGCGCGGACTTTAACGATCCAGAATTGGAGGATCCAAAATCCATAGGCCACCAGCATGTGCTGCCGCCGGAGATGCGTACCGTAGACGGCGCGTATGCTGTGGCGCAAAAGCTGCTGCACAAGGCGGCGATGCGGCTGCGCGCGGCGCGGATGTGGGCGGGCGGCATGTCGCTGATGCTGCGCTTTGCCGTGCCTGAGAGCAAGACGGGTCGCAAACATCATTCGGGCATTCCGCAGCAGGGGTGGTCGCAGGCGCTGCGTCTGGTGGAGTGTCAGGATACGCAGACGCTGATCGAAGGGCTGCAAAAACTCTGGGAGCAGCGGCCGAAGGGCGCAGGGAATCAAAAACCATTTCTGGTGAGCGTAACGCTGGTCGATCTGGTGCCGGATACCCTGCACACGCTGAGCCTGTTTGCGCAGGAAGAAGGCGAGCAGCATCGCGCGCATCTGGCGCGAACGATGGATGGAATCAACAGCAAATACGGCACGCACACGCTGTACTTTGGCGGCATGCACCTGGCACGCGCAGCCGCTCCGACACGCATCGCCTTCACCAGCATTCCCGATTTGTTTTAGGCGGGAGGTACATCGCTAGCAATGGGTGGTGCGAATTTCTGTCCCAGTTCCTGTTCGAGCGCGGCGGCGATGGCCAGAACGATTTCATCGTCGTAGGGGCGGCCAGCGATCTGCACACCAATGGGCAGACCCTCTAGTGAGCGGCCTGCGGGAACCACAACGGCAGGCAGCGCCAGAAGATTGAACCATTGCGTGTAACGCATTGCGTCGAGATAGGCGACGCTTTGGCCCTCAACCTTCCAGGCGCGTTCTCCGTGTCGAAAGGCAGGAATGGAGCAGACCGGGCAGAGCAAGATGGAAAACTCCTGCATCTGCGCGAGCACTTTGCGACGGAGCAGATCGCATTCGGCCCAGGCTTCCAGCAGCGCTTGTGCAGAGAGCGGCGGTTGGCTACGCGCAATCTCCAGAAAATTCAGAAAGGTTGGACTCAAGGGTTCTGCGCGGCCTTCGAGCAGGGGCGCAAGAAACATGGCTCCGCACTGGACGAAAAATTTCCACCAAAGTTGGTGCGCCTCCTCCAACCCCTGTGGACGAAAGGGGAGAACGCGAAAGCCCCGGCGCTGTAACGCAGCCACGGCAGATTGCACGGCGGCTCGCGTCTCCGGCGTGACGGGTACGAGGCCGTCGTCCTCAAAATAGCCGATGGAGATTTTTTGCAGGTCATGCAGCGAGGGCGTGCGCAGCGGAACAGGCGCGGCGATTGGGTCGGCAACATCGGAGCCAGAGAGAGTTTGAAAGAGCAGCGCAACATCGCCGACGGTGCGAGCCATCGGGCCGATGGAGCCGAGCGAGGAGAATGGCCCGACGCAGGGCAGAAGATGGCCCCAACTCGAAAGCCGCCCCGGTGTTGGCTTCAACGCGCAGATGCCGGTGAAGTGGGCTGGCAGCCGCACGGAGCCGCCGCTATCGCTCCCGAGTCCTGCGGCGGAGAGTCCGGCGGCAATCGCAGCGGATTCGCCGCCGCTGGAGCCGCCTGCGGTGCGCGCTGCATCCCAGGGATTGGCGGTGCGGCCATAGAGAAGATTGTCGGTCTCGTAGGCCATCAAAAATTCCGGGCAATTGGTCGTGCCCAGAATGATTGCACCGGCCTGCCGCAGTTGCGCGACAGCGACAGCATCTTCTGTAGGAATCTGGCCGCGCTGTAGCAGGCTTCCGTTTTCGCAACGATGGCCCGCAACGGCGATCGACGATTTTATGGTCATGGGTAGGCCAAACAGCGGCCCACGCGCGGGAGATTTTTCAGCAGCGCGGGTCAGTTCACGAGCCTGATCACGCACGCGCTCTGCATCGAAATCGGCAAAGGCTCGCAGGCTCGGATTCAGCCGCTCGATCTGGCGAATATGCTCCTCGGCCAACTCCAGCGGAGAGATGTTCCGCGCGCGCAGCATCGCCAACTGCTCAACGGCAGAGAGAAGCGTGACCGGCCCGGAAAGCGAATTACGGGAAGGTGAACTCATGGTTGCGGCGCGGGTGGGTGCATCGCGCGCGGCACGTAATGAAAGGCATACGGCTGCGGATGGCCAGATTCAAATCGACTATTCCAGTCGATCTCATAGCGAGTGCGTTGGGCCTGTGCAGGAGCCTGTTCCGCCGCGGGATAAGGATAGCGACTCATCGTATGGAAGGGCATCTCGCTTACGGTGTATGGGCTGGCCTCGTAGAAATCCATGTCTTTGACGTAGCCGTTAGCGTAGAAGAAATAATCGCGCGTCCAGCCGTGGTGCAGCGCAGGCAGCGCGTCGGCGCGAAACTCCAGATCCATGTCCTCGCCACTGCCGAAGATGACAAAGCGATCATCGACATTGCGCAGCAGCGGAGTCACGGTGCCATAGCGTGTGTACGGGCCGCGCTGGAGCACAAATGGGCCAGTCTGGCTGATGCGGTTATAGTCGTAGGTTAGATCGCCGGGCGACTTGCCTTCAATTTGCTCTGGGTAGCCGCGGAAGGCCAGAGATGCGGTGTCCAGCGGGAGTTCCGTGATGCGCATCTGGTTGGAGGGAGCCGCTTCGTTATCGACGAGAATTTGATCCCAGTAAATTTGCAGATTGGTGACGATGCGAATCCGTCGCGTTCCCGGCGGCAGCTTTCCGGTTAGATCGGCAACAATGGTGCGCGGCAACCCTGCGGGAAATCCCATGTCGTCGATCACGCGCTGCCAGCTTCCATTTGGCAATTGTGCTTCAACATACGGCGAGATGGGGCGCAGACCCGCCTGCCAGGCGGCGTACATAGAACTGGCAGAAAAATAATTTACATAGCCGTGCAGCAGCAGACGCAGCGGAAGTTTTGGCGACCACGCGCCCAGATCGAACGTGAGCGCGTGGGAATTGGCGAAGCCGTCAAAGTGCATGGGCGTAAAGTCACCCACGTAGCGATGATCGCTCTCGCGCAGCAACGCCAGAACGTCGCGGCTCTGCGCGTCCCAGGCACCAGCGAGCGGGTGCGCGGATGCGCTCAGCAGAATTTTCCCTGAGGCAAAGGGCGGCTCGCTAAGAAATTTTTCATCCGCGTTGACATCGGTGCCAAGGGGATGATCGACAGCGATCAGGCGCACCTGGTCGATGTAGTTGACCTCCTCCATCGGCTCGCCAAAGCGCAGGCTCAAGCGGCCTTGATAGGCGCGAAGCTGGTTGCCATCCACCTTGATCCACTCATCGGGATCGGGCGTGTTGCGCTGCGTGGGCGCGATCCAATGTCCGACGACGGCTGCGCCGATGACATCGGAAACAAATTGATACTTTTCTCCATCCCAGGCAAAAAGCGTAGGGCAGGAGCTGCCGCGACGATCCAGCTCAACCAGCGTGATGGGTTTGTCGGCGGCGACGTTGATCTCATCCTGCGGAACGCCAGTGGGCCAGAGCAGGCGCACAACGTCGGCTTGCTTGGCGTTGCCGATTCCGGCAAGAATCTCCGATGGGCCTTGGCCTAAATATCCAGACGCGCCGGGCACCTCCCACTTTTGCCAAAGCGTGCCGGAGTAGACTTCAATCTTTGTGCCGATGGCCGACTTGTTATCCGCCACACCCTGGAATTGAATTTGCAGGGAATGGTTTTTGTTGCCGCCGTTATTGTGCAGCACAAGCGGCGCGCCTTGTTCCTGGCCAACAACAAGATCGGCTGCGCCATCGTGATCGACATCGGCAGCGAGAAGCGTGCGTGGCGCGCGCAGATGTAAAGAGTCCAGATGCACGGTTTTTGTTACATCGACAAAACCCTTCGCACCCAGATTACGCAGCACGCGCAGTTGCGGCCCGTGCGCGGTGTCAAGCAAAACGGCCAGGTCGAGCCAGCCATCATTGTCGATGTCTATGGCTGTAATGCCCCAGCCGCCGATGGCATCGTGGATGGGCAGCGGCACGCGCTCAAAACGTTTGCCATCCACATTGCGCCAGAGCGTGACACCGGGAGCACCGGCGTGTGTCAGGGCAATATCCATCCAACCATCTTTGTTGAAGTCGAAAACGTATAGGCCGCGCGTGGCGGGCAGTCCCGCCTGGGTGAATAAAAGTTGCGAAGAAAATACTCCTTCGCGTGGATTCAGATAAACCGTGGGCGCAGACGCCACGCCGGTGGTGAGTAGATCGACGGCGCGATCATTATTAATATCGGAGAGTTCCACGCCTGCGGTGGATTGCGAACCGCCAAGTCCGGTCTGTGCTGTCCAATCGGTAAAGGTGCCGTTGCCGTTGTTGCGCCAGAGAACATTCGGCGATCTGCTGGGCGCGCTGGTATGGCCTGTGACTAAAAGATCCAAATCGCCGTCGTGGTCATAATCGACGAACGTTAGAGCGCTGGGCAGATTATGCGGCGTGATGCCAGAGGTCTGGGTTACGTCAATAAATTTTTCGCTGCCAAGGTTTTTGAAGAGCAGCACGCGATCCGTAAAGGCAACGGCAAGATCGTCCAGCCCGTCGTGGTTGAAATCGCCCACGGTGCAGGCTACCGCCGTACCGCTGGCTGCAAGGCCCATCGCTGTCGCATCCAGCGGAGAAAAATTTCCGTGGCCGTCGTTGCGATACACACGAATCGCAGAGGCTGTGGAGCCAAGCGCAACCAAGCCCATTTCACTGGGATGATTCAGGTCGGGCTGGTTCAGATTGATCATGCACACGGCTCCGCTGCCTGCGGGGAGTGCTGGGTTGGGCGCGTTGTTTGGACTCTGCGGAGTAAAGGTGACGGGAATCATCGCCGCAACGCTGGTGTCGGTGGACTGGATGGTCTGCACCACGGCGTAGTGGCCCGATTCACCATACACATCGGAAAATGGAGTGGAGATATTCTCCGCCATCAACTGTTTGAAGCGCAGAAGATGCGCACGCGCTTCACTGGATTTTCCTGAATGCTGCAATGCCGAGGCGAGTCCATATTCGGCTGAGGCATCCTTCGCATTTAGATGCAGCGCAGCTTCAAATTCCGTGGCTGCCGTAGCGTAATTGTCTAATTGTGATTCTGCGCGGCCCAGCATGTAGTGCGTGTCGGTATCGTCAGGATGCAGCGCTAGAACGTGCTGAAAGTCCTGAGCGGCGTCAAGAGTTTTTCCGATGCGCAGATGCAGCAGGCCCAGGCAGTACCAGGCGTTGGGATTTTTGGGGTCGTGCTGTGTGGCCTGGCTCAGTGCGGCCTCCGCGTCCGGCTCTTTTCCGGCATAGAGCAGCGCGATGCCCTGATTCACCTCTGCCGCGATCAACGTTGGATCGGCGTGATAGGCAGCAGAAAAATTTTCCACGGCATCGCTAAATCGCTGCTGGTTCATCCGTGCCGTGCCCAGATTGTTCAGCCGGATGGCTTCAGCGTGCGCGTCGGAAACCGTGTTGGCCGCGCCAGCCCAGGTTGCAGAGCCGCCCAGGCAGAAGGTGAGGAACGCGACGGGAAGCAGTATCTTGCGGACAATCATTTTTTTGTGAAGATGGTTATCTGCGAAGCGCGGCATAGTCTTCTCCTGCGGCTGGGGCTGAAATTTTTGCGAGACTCTGTTGCAGCACTCGGACAACAGACTGGATTTCTTCTGCGGTGATGCGATGAAAAAATGGCAGCGCGAGCGCGCGAGCAGACTGCGATTCTGTAACGCTAAGATCGCCAAGGTCGCGCCATGCCGCGTAGCTGGGCTGCTGGTGAATCGGCGCAAAGTAGCGCCCGCAGCCTATTCCATTGCGTGTCATTTCCAACAGGATCGCATCGCGATCCTGTTGCGTGTACCGCTGGTGCAGGCGCACCACGTAGACGAACCAACTGATGCGTCGCGCAGGGAGATTCAGCGGCGGAAGAATCAGATCGTCAAGATTTTTCAGGAGTTGGTTGTACTCCCGCGCAATAGCTTCGCGTCGAACCAGAATGGATTCGATGCGCTGCAATTGCACGATGCCGAGCGCGCAGGCAAGCTCCGAGAGTCGATAGTTGTAGCCGACCTCCTGATGCTGAAACCAATCGTTGGTGTCATCGCGGCCTTGATTCCGCAAGGCGCGCATCCGTGCGGCCAGCGCAGCGTTGCGCGTGACGATCATGCCGCCTTCGCCGGTGGTGATCTGTTTGTTGGGATAAAAAGCAAAAACGGCCACATCGCCGAAGGAGCCGACTTTTTGCTGGTTGTACTTCGCGCCAATAGCCTCGCAGGCATCTTCGATAACGAAAAGATTGTGACGGCGTGCTAACTCCAGGATGGAAGATATCTCTGCTGGGCAACCAAAGGTATGCACCACGAGAATCGCGCGGGTTCGTGGCGTGATGGCGGCGGCAATGTTTTCTGGATCAAGATTGAGCGTGACCGGATCAATATCCACAAAGACCGGAGTGGCTCCCATATAACGAATCGCGTTGGCAGCGGCGATGAAAGCGAAGGAGGGGACGAGCACCTCGTCGCCTGGGCCAATCTTGAGCGCAAGCAGGCTGAGATGCAGCCCTGCGGTGCCAGAACTGACGGCGACGGCATGCGGCACACCTATATAGGAGGCGAAGCGATGCTCGAACTCCTCCATTTTGGGGCCAAGGCTCAGGCGCGAACTGCGCAGAACCGAGACGACGGCCTCAATCTCCGCGTCGCCAATGTCGGGCGCGGAGAGAGGAATCTGCATCGTCGGAATTTTTGTCGCCGAAATTTGCATCGTTGGATTCATCGGATTCCTTCAGTCTGCAATCCCTGCAATGGCTGCGCTCGCTTGAAGAGTAAATCTTCCGTGAGCGGAACGCTGGTGAGCACGGCAACAATTTTCTCCGATGCGTGACCTTCGCCATAAGGATTTTCCATGCCTGCAATGCGATGGCGAAAGGCTTCGCTGCGGGCTTCTTCGATTCTGGCCAGAATTGCCTGCGGCTCTGCTTCCGCATTCAGAACATTGGCGGGGTGCTCGCGGCCCTGCTGGCGCAGGCCGATATTGACCGTGGGCAGCGCGAAGGAGGCCGTCTCCATGATGCCACTGCTGGAGTTACCGACAAAAAGATCGGTGTGGCGCAGCAGGCTCCAATAGGCAAGAGCATTCAGGTTGACGAAGAGATGCCCGTTGCCGCGTTGACGGAGAAATTCTTCTGTGCGGTGAATCAGCGAACGACTTCCGGCATCCGCGTTGGGATAGCAAAACAAAATCTGACCGTCGATCTGTGCGAGCGCGTGGAAGAGCGCATCAGCCTCCCGCGTTGTATTCTGCGCCAGCGTTACGGGATGATAGGCGACGACGGTGATTCGATCTGTCTTGGATAGAGCCAGGCCCAGCGCGGCTTCCAGTTCCTCGCGCGATAGCAACGCGCTGCGATGCAGATGGTCGATGGAGGGAGCACCGGCACGGTGGACGCGCCACGGCTCTTCGCCCATGGCGATGACGCGCCTGCGGCCTTCATCCGTAGAGGTGAAGTGGATGTGCGCCATCATGGTAAGCGTATTGCGCACTGCGTTGTCGATGGCGCCCTCGCTGATCTCGCCGCCTTCAATGTGCGCGATGGGAATGCGCAGCGCGAGCGCGACCGAGGCTGGCGCGAGCATCTCATAGCGATCGGCGATAAGCAGCATCAGATCGGGGCGAAGATTGCCGAGCACATCGGCCAGACCCAGCGTGGCCATGCCAATGGTCTTGGCCATGCCAATGTCGGTGTCGGAGGAGAGCAGACACTCGATGCGCGAGGAGATGGGAATGCCATCCTGCTCAATCTCCTGCACGGTGCGGCCAAACTCCGGCGAAAGATGCGCGCCCAGCACGATGAGCCGCAGATCTACATCGGGATGGTCGGCCAGCGTTTTGAGCGGCCAGTAGAGATGGCTGTAGTCGGCGCGCGATGTGGTAATGACCGCGATGACGCGCTTCGTGGTTTCGGCAGGCTTCATCGTTGCAACTCCGCTGTTAGCGCGGGCAGACCTTCTTGCATTGGGTGAGCCTCCGCTCGATACTCCGGCACTATTTGGTGGATCCAGTGCAGTGCGTCTGCAAGATTCCGCTGCTCGACCGCGTAGGCTAACGCTCGCAGTGCAAGGAGCAATCCCTCGATAGTCGGGCAGGGACTCTGCACGCGCCGCCACGGTGCGTCCACAGCCTCTGGGTCGGCCCAAGATTCCTGGGTTGATAGCAGCGTTTCGGTTACTTTTTCTCCCGGTCTCAGGCCGATGAAGAGGATTTCTGGCGCAGGGGGCGCAGCATGTTCCGCAATCATTCTTCGTGCAAGATCGAGAATTTTTATCGGTTCCTTCACCGTGGGAATGTATAGCCCACTGGGTACATTGGGCGCGACCAGGGCGAGAAGCATCGCAACGGCCTCTTGCAAATTCATGCAATAACGCTCGGCCTCTGGATGCGTGACGGTGACAGGGGCACCCGTCGCAATCTGCTGCTGAAAGCGCGGGACGACGCTGCCCGGTGAGCCAAGAACATTAACCAGGCGCGCGATTTTCCTTTGCATTCTGGGGTGGGTGTTAGAAAGTACGGCGAGTTCAGCAATCCGCTTGGAAGCTCCCATGATGCTGTGCGGATCGGCGGCCTTGTCTGTCGAAACCAGAACGAAAGTCTCTGCGGAGGATTCCAGCGCAGCTTCGAGGAGTGTATGCGTGCCGAGCGCGTTGTTGCGCAGCGCGGCCAGAGGGTTCGATTCCATGAGCGGGACATGCTTGCAGGCCGCAGCGTGGAAGATGATCTGGGGTGAATGGCGCTCGAAGATTTCGCGCAGCAGCGCGGCATCGGTTACGCTGCCCAGGATGGAAGTATGCCCAGGACGGCACGGGGATTCGCGGAGAACTGCATCCACCTCATGAAGATTGCGCTCAGAGGAGTCGAGCAGCACCAGATGCGCCGGGGAAGCGCAAAGCAGGGCCTGTGTCAGTGCTGATCCAATCCAGCCGCCTGCTCCGGTAAGTAGAATGTGCTTCTGGGCGAAAGAACGTATCTCTGACGTTGGCAGCCCAGCGGCAGCACCGTTGTGCATGGGTAGAATTCGTTTGATGGATTCCCGCGGCATGGTTTGGATGCTTGGATAAGCTCTGACTGCAAGCATAGAAGGATTGGCGGCAACGTGCCATGCCACGGATTGTTGCCGCGGCACGGCGCTCCGTTAGGGGTCGGCCATTACAAATGGAAGTTGTAGCTGACGCCAACATTGAGGATTGAATTCACAGCCGTTCCAGACAAGGTAGAAGTGACGGGCACGCCGCCCGTGGAAACAGCGGGTTCTCCCATGCTGAAACCAGAAATCACTAGCTGATACTCTGCGGACACTCCCAGTCCATTATTCCGAACGAGGGATGTTCCAAACTTCAATTCGCCCGCTGGCCTGCTGTTTAAGGTGAACCCCGACTGTCCCGTGGTGGCGTTGCTGATGGATCCGGCAACGAATCCAAATCCCGCACCCATGTAGGGGTACCAAATGCCCCAAGTGGTTTCCTTGGGAAATCGCAGCAGGCCATTCACGAATGCGTAATTCTGCGTTGCATTGAATTGATCCAAGGTGCCGATCAAGCTGCCGCCGCCAAGAGCACTGCCACTCAAGGTAACGTTGCTCGGTGCCAGGCCTCCTTTTGCAACAATATCCTCCAGTTCCACGCCGAAGCGGCCAGCGTACCAGCCAGCTTCAGCCCCACCCGCCACGCCCTTGGACTGTGTTAAACCGGAGACGGAGAGAGAGGCAGACGTGCCGCCAGAGGAGGCTGTAAGCGTGCCTCCACCGATGCCTCCCCCAAGATTGCCGCCAAACAGCAGGCTGACGTACCCGTCGTTATTCTCAAAATTACTTAGAGATGCCCGCTGCGCCGATGCTGCCTTTGCCCCCACAAAAGTTACTGCCATCAACAAGACACACGAATAGACCGTCTTCATGATTTTCTCTTTTCAGTTAGATTGCGCTGATTCTGGCCAAAGTCTACAGCGCGCGATAAAAATGCGCCATCCTTTTGTGTACAGGGAATTTGCCTATCTAAATTGATCTATATATAAATGGGTACGCGAAGGTTTCCAGATTTTTATTTCCTTCTAAGATGGGTGGAATTGTTATGAATCGTGCGTTTTCCTTTAGCTTCCTCTGGGTTCGCTCGGCGCTATTGTCGTGCTGCGCCCTTCTCTGTGCGTGCGTGACACTGGTGCCGCAGGCCGCAGGTCAAATGCAGGCCCCGGAGCCAGCCTACAAGAATCCAGCACTGCCGCTGGCCCAGCGCGTGGACGACCTGGTGGGCCGCATGACGCTGAAGGAAAAAGTCTCGCAGATGCAGGATCACGCTGCGGCGATTCCGCGCCTGGATGTTCCCGATTATGAGTGGTGGAATGAAGGGCTGCATGGCGTAGCCCGCTCCGGCTATGCCACGGTCTTTCCGCAGGCTATCGGCATGGCCGCTACCTGGGACATGGGCTTGATTCATCAGGAGGCGGATGTTATCTCCACGGAAGCCCGCGCCAAGTATGCCGCTGCACAGAAGGAAGGCAACCACAATATCTATTTTGGATTGACCTTCTGGGCGCCGAACATCAACATCTTTCGCGATCCTCGCTGGGGACGCGGGCAGGAGACCTATGGCGAAGATCCATACCTGACCTCGCAGCTTGGCGTAGCCTTTGTGAAAGGAATGCAGGGAGATGATCCGAAATATCTGAAAGTGGTGAGCACGCCAAAGCACTTTGACGTCCATAGCGGGCCGGAGTCTGAGCGTCACCGCTTCAACGTCAATGCCTCGCCGCATGATCTGGAAGAGACCTACCTGCCCGCCTTTCGCGCCACGGTTACCGAAGGTCATGCAGATTCCGTGATGTGCGCCTATAACTCCATCGATGGCGAGCCAGCCTGCGCCAACACCATGCTGTTGCAGGAGACGCTGCGCCATGCCTGGAACTTTCAGGGATATATCGTCTCCGATTGCTGGGCGATTACGGATATTGCCGAGGGCCATGCGTACACGGCGAACATGGAGCAGGCCTCCGTTGTGGCCGTGCGCGCGGGTACTGATCTGAGCTGTGGCCCGGAGTTCGCCACGCTGGAGCAGGCGGTGAAAGACAGGGTGATTTCGGAAGCTGAGATTGATACGTCGGTGAAGCGGCTGATGACGGCGCGCTTCCGGCTGGGCTTGTTCGATCCGCCATCGGATGTGCGCTGGGCCAGCATTCCACCTTCGGAGGATGACACGCCCGCGCACGCAGCCGTGGCGTTACAGGCCGCCCGCGAGGCGATGGTGCTGCTGAAGAATGACAAGAACGCGCTGCCGCTGGCATCTACTGTACATACCATTGCCGTTGTTGGCCCGAATGCCGCTTCCCTGGCCGCGCTGGAAGGCAATTACAACGGTCAGCCTTCGCATCCGGTAACTCCGTATGCCGGGATGCGCGATTATTTTGCAAAGCGCGGAGCGAAAATCCTGTATTCGCAAGGCGCGCCCTACACGCCAGAGATGATGCTGCCGGTGCCGCCGAGCGTCTTTCATCTGGCGGCGACGAAAAATGCCGCCCTGGGTTTGAACGTGGAGTATTTTGCTGGAAGCGAGATGAGTCAGGCTCCTGTAGCGACAGGCACGGCGGATTATATAGATACCGATTGGGATGCAGCCGCTCCCGTGCCGCAATTGGAGGATGCACGCAAGCTGTTCAGCGTGCGCTATAGCGGAACCATCACTGCGCCCGCTCCGGGGAAGTACAGCTTTCATGTTGGTCTGGAAAGCTGTTTCCCCTGTCAGGATGGCGAACTTTATCGCGTGTATATCGACGGCAAAAAAATCACCGATCAGATTCTTGAGGGTGGACAGTCGGAGGGACAGGATTTCCAATTTCAATTTGTTGATACGAAGCCGCACGCCTTTTTGCTGGAGTACACGCACGCCTCGCCGCTCTTTGCTGCCGGGCTGACCTTCGAGTGGCAACCTCCCGTCGATGCGTTGCGCCAGGAAGCTGTGGACGCGGCGAAAAAGGCTGATGTTGTGGTTGCCTTTGTAGGACTCTCGCCACGTCTGGAAGGCGAGGAGATGCCGGTGCATATTCCCGGATTTTCCGGCGGGGATCGTACGGACATTGCGCTGCCGCAGGTGCAGCAGCAGATGCTGGAGGCGCTGGCTGCAACCGGAAAGCCGCTGGTGGTGGTGCTGATGAATGGCTCGGCGCTGGGCGTGAATTGGGCGCAGCAACATGCGGCGGCGATTCTGGAAGCCTGGTATCCCGGTCAGGCCGGTGGCACGGCGATTGTCGAGACGCTGGCTGGAGACAACAATCCTGCAGGGCGCTTGCCAATTACGTTTTATCAATCGCTGGCCCAGTTGCCACCGTTTGACGATTACTCGATGGCCAACCGTACCTACCGCTACTTCCAAGGCACGCCGTTGTATAGCTTTGGCTACGGGTTAAGCTACGCCAGCTTTGCGTACAGCAATTTGAAATTGTCTACGCAGAACGTGCAGGCAGGCGATCCGTTGACGGTGGAAGCTGACGTGCTCAATACGTCGAAGGTTGCGGGCGATGAAGTGGCGGAGCTGTATCTGAAAGCTCCGGCTTCAGCGATTGCGCCGCTGCTGGCGCTGTCTGGATTCCAGCGCATACACTTGGCGGCGGGCGAGACCAAGCATCTTGCCTTTACGCTGAACCCACGCAATTTGAGCCTGGTGACAGCGACGGGCGCGCATACCATTCTGCCGGGCAACTATGATGTTTTTGTGGGTGGCAGTCAGCCAGACGCGAATGGCAAAGGGGTACACGCTGCATTCCAGATCACAGGAACCAGGGTGCTGCCGCGATAAGACTGCGGGATTTGCCTTTGCACAGGAGAAGGAAAGAGAACAATGAGGGAGCGGGGAAATCCTTGCTCCCTCATTGTTTTTATAAAAAATGTACGATGGAGCTGGAGTTTTCTGTTACGGCATATTCGCTGGTTCGGAGATTTTCTTGAAACGTCAGGTGCGGAAACATCTCGAGGATTCCCTGCTCGTGTTGCGCGCGGTGGCGGAGGATTCTGTGCTGCACGCCACGCTGGCCGAAGCTGCTGCAGTGACGGCGCGAGCCATGAAGGCTGGCCGCAAGTTGCTGGTGGCGGGCAATGGCGGCAGCGCTGCGGACGCGCAGCATCTGGCTGCGGAGTTTGTCTGTCGTCTCTGCAAAGACCGCGCGGCGATGCGTGCCATTGCGCTGACCACGGACTCTTCTGCACTGACAGCCATTGCTAACGACTATGGATTCGACCGCATCTTCGAGCGACAGATTGAGGCGCTGGGCCAGCCTGGCGATGTGTTTCTGGGCATCTCGACCTCGGGCAACTCGCCCAACGTGTTGCGGGCGCTGGAGCTGAGCCGCAAGCTGGGCGTCGTGACTATCGGCTTTAGCGGGGAGACGGGCGGAAAGATGACGCCGCTCTGCGATTACGCCATTCTGATTCCCAGTCGCGTGACGATGCACATTCAGGAGGCGCATCTGGCGCTGGAACATGTTTTTTGCGCGCTGACCGAGCAAATTTATTTTGCCGATGAGACGCAAACGGGAGCAGAGAAGTCCGCAGCAGCGACCACGGCAAGCCCTGCCGCTGCGGGTCGGAGCTAGACACGTCGGTGCCCGCAAAGGATTCCACAACGACGATGCAGCCCGGGGGACGCGCGCTGTTTCTGGATCGCGATGGCGTGGTCAATGAAGAGATTGGATATCTGTCGCGAGCAGACCAGGTGCGTTTTGTGCCGGGCATCTTTGATCTCTGCCGCCGCGCACAGGCGCAGGGATATTTTTTGGTTGTGGTGACAAATCAGGCGGGCATCGCGCGGGGCTTGTATTCGGAAGCCGATTTTCATGCGCTGACGCAATGGATGGAAGCGGAGTTTCTCCGCGAGGGTGTGCGGCTGGATCGCACCTATTTTTGTCCGCACCACCCGGAGCATGGGGTGGGCGCATATCGCAGGGATTGCCCGGATCGCAAGCCGAATCCCGGCATGTTGCTGCACGCAGCGAGGGAATTTCAGCTCGATCTGACACAGTCGATGTTTATCGGCGACCGCTGCACGGACATGGCAGCGGGCGAAGCGGCAGGGGTGGGCACGCTGCTCTTGCTGGACGGCATGGAAGCTGAGCCGTGCGCGCAGGCGAAGAGCTATCGTCGCATTGCGAGCCTGCAGGAAGTCGTCGAGTTGCTCTCGAACATGGGTAGAAGGTAGGAGACGAACAGCATCTATGCAGCCCCTGCGCAGCGCGGTCGCAAATCTGGCCCAGCAGATTCTTGCAGGGTTAGAGGAGCCGGAGCGCGTGGTGGCTGCGTGGCCGCTGGCTGCAGGCCACTCGGTTGCAAAGCGTACACGAGCCGCTTCGTTTAGCGCAGGGGAGCTGGCCGTGGCCGTTCCTGACAAAGCATGGCAGCAGCAGCTGGCTTCGCTGCGTCCCCAACTGCGGATGCACCTGACGCGCCTGACCGGAGTGGCTGTGGCCGATATACTGTTCTTTGTGGAAACCCAACAACGCTAGAAAATCCTGCTGACTGCTTTCCACCAGAATTGAGGGCGACGGAAATGAACGCATCAAAAACGATCACCTTGGAAGATGTGCGGCGTGTTGCGGAGCTGGCCAGCCTGGAGCTGACGGCAGAGGAAGAGACGCGGATGCAACGCGATCTGGATGCCATTCTTGGCCATGTGATGCAGCTGAATGAACTGGACACAACGGATGTTCCCGCTATGGCGCAGGTGAGCGAAATTCTGGCGGCAGACGCGGGTAAGGAACATGAATCGTTGCGGGCCGATGTGCCGCGCGCTTCGCTGGAACGCGCTGCGGTCTTTGCCTCCGCGCCAGAGACGGATGGAACGCACTTCAAAGTTCCCAAAGTGATTGAACGATAGCGGAAGGCAATCCATCTTTATTTTTTACTAGCAGAAAGTGATCCATGACCCCACCTTCCAGCGTGCAGAAGCCCATGACGAACGTAACGACGATTGACGGAGCACGGCAGGCAATTGCCAGCGGCAAGACCAACGCGACGGCTCTGGCCGAAGCGTTTTACCAGACGATTGCCGCCGAAGATCCCAAGATTCACGCCTGGCTATCGCTGAGCAAGGAACGCGCGCTGCAACAGGCGGAGCGTGTCGATGCAATGGTCGCCCGCGGCGAAACTTTGCCCGCGCTGGCTGGCGTGCCGATCGGCATCAAAGATGTGCTGACCATGCAGGGCGCTCCGGCAACGGCGGGATCGAAAATTCTGGAAGGCTATCGTCCTCCGTATGACGCGACAACCGTAGCGCGGCTAGAGGCAGCCGGTGCCGTGCTGCTGGGCAAGTTGAATTGCGACGAGTTTGCGATGGGTTCGTCGAATGAAAACTCCGCGTATGGGCCGGTACACAATCCGCGCGCGCTGGATCGCGTGCCCGGAGGATCGAGTGGTGGCTCGGCAGCCGCCGTGGCCGCAGGGATGGCCGTCGCATCTTTAGGGACAGACACAGGTGGATCGATTCGACAGCCTGCGTCCTTTTGTGGCGTGGTGGGGTTGTTGCCGACCTATGGGCGCGTCTCGCGCTATGGGTTGATTGCGTTTGCCTCCTCGCTGGATCGCGTGGGGCCAGTTACCCATACGGTGCGCGATGCGGCGATTCTGCTGAACGTAATGGCCGGGCACGATCCGCTGGATGCAACTTCGTCGCACGCTCCGGTGGCCGATTACACTGCCGACCTGGATAAACCCGTGAAGGGTCTGCGTGTCGGCATTCCCAAGGAGTATTTTGCCGAAGGTCTGGATTCTGAGGTGCGCGCGTCCATCGAAAAGACAATGGACAAGCTGCGTGCCGCCGGATGCACGCTGCACAATGTTTCGCTGCCGCATACGAAGTACGCCATCCCCACCTATTATGTGCTGGCGACGGCAGAGGCCAGCGCCAACCTGGCGCGCTTTGATGGTGTTCGCTATGGCTATCGCACGCCGCAGGCCGATTCGTTGGGTGCGATGTATCGGCGCACGCGCGATGGTGGTTTTGGCGCAGAGGTGAAGCGGCGCATTCTTCTGGGCACCTATGTCTTGAGTGCGGGATACTACGATGCCTACTATCGCAAGGCGCAGCAGGTGCGCACGTTGCTGACCCGCGACTATCTTCAGGCCTTTAACGAAGTGGATGTGCTACTGACGCCAACCGCGCCGACTCCGGCCTTTCGTTTGGGCGAGAAGACGGACGATCCTGTGGCCATGTACCTGGCCGACATTTATACGGTCACGGCGAATTTGGCGGGCATCTGCGGCATCTCGGTGCCGTGTGGTGACTCGAAGGCTGGGCTGCCGATTGGTGCACAGGTTCTGGGCAAACATTTCGATGAGGCGACCTTATTGCGCGTAGCGCAGGCTATCGAACAGCCGTAAACGGCGAAAATAGGGCCGCGTCGCCGTGTACCGAGGCAGAAAGAATGCAGTCACGGTAAGCTGAAGGTTGCAGGCACAAGGTCTGCGAACGCGTGCGGGGCTTGCTCTGGACGCGCGATTTTTTCAAGATACTGTGGCAGGGAAGGATGCGGATCCATGAAAGCTGTGATCCTGGCCGGTGGGCTGGGCAGCCGTTTGAGTGAAGAAACAAGCGTGCGCCCCAAGCCGATGGTGGAAATCGGTGGGCGGCCGATTCTCTGGCACATTATGAAGATTTATTCGGCCCACGGAATCAATGACTTTATCATTTGCCTGGGCTACAAAGGCAACATGATTAAGGAGTACTTCGCCAACTATTTTTTGTATTCGGCGGATGTCACCATTGACCTGGCCGCGAATAAAATTGAGAACCATCGTCATGATTGTGAGCCGTGGCGCGTGACGTTAGTCGATACGGGCGCGAGCACGATGACGGGCGGACGACTGCGTCGCGTGCTGCCGTATGTAGAGAAAGACGAGATGTTCTGCCTGACCTATGGGGATGGCGTAGCGGATGTGAATCTTACGAAGGAAATTGAATTTCACAAGACGCACAACAAGCTGGTGACCACGACCGCCACGCAGCCTATCGGCAGGTTTGGAGCCTTGCAGATTGAGGAGAACGGAAGCGTACAGTCCTTTGTCGAAAAACCAAAGGGCGATGCGCGATGGGTGAATGGCGGATTTTTTATTCTCTCGCCAAAAATTGGAAAATATTTGAAAGACGACACGACTATCTGGGAAAAGGAGCCGATGGAGGCGCTGGCGCGTGAAGGCCAAGTGGCTGCATACAAGCACGCAGGCTTCTGGCAACCGATGGACACGCTGCACGACAAAAATCAGCTAGAAGAGCTGTGGGCATCAGGTGTTGCTCCCTGGAAGATTTGGTAAAGAAAAATAAAAAAGATTTGTTGTGGAAGGTTGAATCAAAAAAATGTTCTGGCAGGGCCGCAAGGTTTTCATTACCGGATACACGGGCTTCAAGGGAAGCTGGCTCTCGCTCTGGCTCCAGCACCTGGGTGCGGAGGTGTGCGGGTATGCGCTGGAGCCACCGACCGAACCAAATTTATTTCAAGTAGCGTCGGTGGCAGCCGGAATGCATTCGGTGATTGGGAACATTTGCGATCTGCCAAAGCTGCAACAAACAGTGCGAAATTTTCGTCCAGAGATCGTGTTTCATCTTGCGGCGCAGCCGCTGGTGCGTGCCTCGTATGCAGACCCGGTTGGCACCTACGCGACGAACGTTGTGGGCACGGCGAATGTTCTGGAGTCGTTGCGGGCCTGTAACTCCGTGCGCGCAGTGGTCGCAATTACGACTGACAAGTGTTACGAAAATAAAGAATGGATTTGGGCCTATCGCGAGAATGATCGTCTGGGCGGGCACGATCCATACAGCAGCAGCAAGGCCTGCGCGGAGTTGGTGGTTGCGTCCTATCGAAATTCCTTCTTCTCTGCAGAACGGTATGCACAGCACGGTGTCGCTCTTGCCTCTGCACGCGCGGGCAATGTAATCGGTGGCGGAGATTGGGCGCAGGATCGGCTGATTCCTGACATGATGAACGCTTTTGCTCGCCAGCAGACGGTAAAGATCCGAAATCCCAACGCTGTGCGCCCCTGGCAGCATGTGCTGGAGCCACTACGCGGCTATCTGCTGCTGGCTGAACAGCTCGTACAGCATGGCCCGCAATTTGCCGAGGCATGGAATTTTGGGCCGCAGGATTCTGATGCTCGTCCGGTGCAGTGGATCGTCGAACATCTGGCCGCTACCTGGGGGCCGGGCGCGCAATGGGAGATCGACGCGGCAGAGCATCCGCATGAAGCGCAGATGCTAAAGCTGGATTGGTCGAAGGCCGCCCACAGATTGGGCTGGCATCCAGCGTTGCCTCTGGAAAGCGCCTTAGGCATGACCGCAGCGTGGTATCGTGCCTGGAACTCTGGCGCGGAGATGCACGCCTATACCCGGAACCAGATTGAAGAGTATGTGCAGTCCGCGACCAAGAGCCAGGCAGATACTAGAAAGAAAATAATGGTGAAAGATTTAGCATGAGTCGAGATGCCGAGCTTCGCAAGCAGATATTGAGCCTGGTGCAGGAGTATTCCCGCGAGGCCTTCCCGCAGAAACCGTTTGTACCGGGAGAATCTTCCGTGCCTGTTTCTGGCCGCGTCTTTGACGGCAACGATGTGGAGATGCTGGTGGATTCCTCGCTTGACTTCTGGCTGACCACGGGAAGATTTTCCGACGAATTTGAACGCAAGTTTGCGCGTCGCTTTGGCGTGCGTGAGGCGCGACTGGTCAACTCCGGCTCGTCAGCGAATTTAATTGCCGTTTCCGTGCTCACCTCTCCTACGCTCGGTGATCGCCAATTGAAGCCCGGCGATGAAGTCATCACTGTAGCCGCGGGATTTCCTACGACGGTCAACCCCATCATTCAGAATCGCGCGGTTCCAGTTTTCATTGATGTTGAGTTGGGTACCTACAATGCAGATGTCAGTAAGTTGGAAGAGGCGCTGAGTCCGCGCACGCGCGCGATTATCTTTGCGCACACGCTGGGCAATCCCTTCGACCTAAAGACAGTTGCGACCTTCGCGAAGAAACACAATCTGTGGCTGATTGAAGATTGCTGTGACGCGCTCGGCTCCACGTTTGAAGGCCAGGGTGTCGGCACTTTTGGTGATATCGCTACCGTCAGCTTTTATCCGGCGCATCATATTACGATGGGCGAAGGCGGCTGTGTACTGACCAACAAGCCAGCGCTGGCCAAGCTGATTGAGTCGTTCCGCGATTGGGGCCGCGATTGCTGGTGCGCACCAGGAAAAGACAACACCTGCGGCAAGCGCTTTGAATGGCAGCTTGGATCGTTACCCTGCGGTTACGATCACAAGTACACCTATTCGCACATCGGCTACAACCTGAAAGTAACGGATATGCAGGCTGCCGTTGGCGTTTCGCAACTGGACAAACTGGATGGATTTATCGCGGCGCGCAAGCAGAACTTCGCCACGCTACACAAGGGACTCCAGACTTTGCAGGATTTTTTATTACTTCCGCAGGCTACGTCGGGTAGCGATCCAAGCTGGTTCGGATTTCCGATTGCGGTAAAGCCGGAGTCCGGGCTGACCCGCGACCGCGTGATTCGTCATTTGCAGACCCGCAAGATCGACACGCGGCTTCTCTTTGGAGGCAATCTTGTCCGGCAGCCCGCGTACAAGAATAGTGACATTCGTGTAGTTGGCGATCTGAAGAATGCTGACTACGTGATGCACAATGTTTTCTGGATTGGCGTGTATCCTGGCCTGACCGATGCCATGCTGCACTACATGATCGAATCCCTGCATGAGGTCGCCGAAACCAAATGCGCTGTCTCGTAACAGGAGCCTCCGGATTTCTCGGTTCGCATCTAACCCGTGAGCTATTGCGGGAGGGACACGAAGTTTTGGCCGTAGTGCGACCTGGCAAGGAGCATTCGCGCCTACAGACAATCGCTTCGCAAGTTACATTTGCTTACGCTGATCTTGCCATAATTTCAAAAATTTCGGTCGAGATGCTGGAGTTTCAGCCCGAGGTTGTTTTCCATCTTGCATGGTGGGGTGGGAACAGTCGAAAGTTTGTGAACGATCCAGCAGCCATCTATGAGAACATCCCTGGAACCCTGGAACTGGTTCGCCTTGCCTATGAAGCAAATTGCAAGACGTTGATTTTTTTTGGAAGCGCGGTGGAGTACGGTACATACCAGATTCCAGTACGCGAGACGGATGCTGTGGTACCGCAAAATCTGTATGGGATTTCCAAGTATGCAAGCATGTTGCTGGTACAGGCACTCTGCGTGCAGTGGAACATGCGTTTCTGTGGGATACGTCCGTTTTGGACGTATGGCCCAATGGATGATGATCTGCGAATGATTCCTTCGGTGATCCAGCAGCTTCTTGCAGGCAAGCGACCGAAGGTGACTGCAGGCGAACAACTCTGGGATTTTCTGTACGTGGATGATGCGGTGAAAGCACTGACTCTTCTGCTTGAAAATAATGATGCAGAGGGAATCTTCAACTTGGGATCCGGCGAACCACGAAAGCTTAAAGATGTCGTTGCAATGATTCGAGACACAATTGATCCAAGTCTAGCCATTGGATTCGGAGAAATTCCGTATGCTGTGGATCAGGTGATGCACTTGGAAGCCGATATCAGCCGGTTGCGAGCGGCTACGGGCTGGGAGCCAAAGGTATCTTTGGAAGAAGGCCTTCGCCGAACAGTCGAGTGGTACAAGATGGAGTGTCGGAATGCCGGAAGCCGCTAAACTTATAGAAGTCGCACGAACGCTGCGCGCGCAGGCTGTGCGGATGGTGCAGCGTTCCCGGGCATCGCATCTTGGAAGCTGTCTTTCCATGGCAGATATTCTTGCTTGCCTCTATTGGCAGACGTTGCGTGTCGATCCATCACGCCCAGCCTGGGCGGATCGGGATCGGTTCATCCTGAGTAAGGGACATGGTGCCGCGATTCTTTATGCCACCTTGGCGGAGCGAGGTTTTTTTCCGCTTCCGGAGTTGGAAACATATTGCGAAGAAGGTTCGCGTCTCACAGGACATGTCACCAGTGGAGTCCCCGGCGTTGAATTTTCCTCCGGTTCGTTGGGGCATGGACTTCCGGTTGGTTGTGGCATCGCGCTTGCAGCAAAGAGAGAGGGATTGCCGTTTCGAACCTTCGTGCTTGCCAGCGATGGGGAGTTAGATGAAGGGTCGAACTGGGAAGCCATCCTGTTTGCGCCACAGCATCAGCTCGATAATCTTGTACTGATAATTGACTACAACAAAATTCAAAGCTTTGGACTGGTGCAGGATATTCTCGATCTGAATCCACTGGCAGACAAGTTCCGTGCATTTCGCTGGGAAGTGGAGGAAGTAGACGGTCATAGTATGGAACAATTGGTGGCTACCTTCTCTTCACTTCCGCCAAAACAGGGCAAGCCGAGCGTGGTGATTGCTCATACCGTCAAAGGCAAGGGCGTAAGTTTCATGGAAGATACCCTGGCTTGGCACTACAAGTGTCCCACCGCCGAGCAGATGGACGTTGCGCTGCGTGAACTGGGAGTGAACGCGTGAGGACAGCTTTTATTGAAGAACTCTGCGCGCTTGCGGAGCAGGATGAGCGTATCTGGCTGGTATGCGGTGATCTTGGTTACTCGGTATTAGAGGCATTTGCGGATCGCTTCCCGAATCGGTATCTGAATGCTGGAGTCGCCGAGCAAAACATGACCGGCATTGCGGCGGGACTGGCGCTGACAGGCAAAACGGTCTTTACATACTCTATTGCAAACTTTCCGGTCATGCGCTGTCTGGAGCAAATCCGCAACGATGTCTGCTATCACAACCTCAACGTAAAAATTGTTTCGGTTGGTGGAGGCCTTGCTTACGGGAGTCACGGATACACGCATCATGGGGTCGAAGACCTGGCCGTGATGTCAGCCATGCCGAATATGACGGTCGCTGCGCCCGGCGATCCGCATGAAGCACGCTCTATTACCCGCCTTGCCTGTCAGGTGCAAGGCCCAATGTATCTGCGCCTCGGCAAGGCAGGAGAACCCATGCTTCATAAACAGCCGCTGGAAATCTCCGTTGGGGAGTCCATCCAGATGCGTTCTGGCAACGACCTTACCTTGATCAGCACGGGCGGCATGTTGGCTAGCGTCCTGGAGGCTGCGGATCAGTTGCAGGCTGCAGGTAAGTCCGTGCGTGTTTTGAGTATGCCGTTTCTTGTTCCCCTCGATGAGAAGGCGATCCGCGCAGCGATAACGGAAACCTCGGCTATTCTTACGGTCGAAGAACATGGTCATGGTGGCTTGGGTACGCTGGTCGCAGAATTCATTGCTTGCTCAGGTAAGGCGATATGGTTTACCCCGCTGCGACTTGGTCGCACTCCAATTAAAGTTTCCGGGACACAGGAGAAACTGCGTGCGCGGCAAGGACTCAGCGTCGCCGACATTGTGCAATCGTCAGAACATGCACTGTTACATCTGCCGCGCATGACGGCTAACTGAAAAGGATTGCAGGATGGCCGTGCATACTACGGATGAAGGCTCGCCGATAACGATGTCGAAGGACGGACAAGCTGGTGTCGACGAAGCTATCGAGTTAGAAGTTCTTCCGTCACCAACTGGAAGCATTCTCTTCGCCCGATTAAAACACTGGACAGGCGTGGATCGAGCCATAGCCTTCACCGTCATGGCTCGCTTTTGGTCTGCATTTGCAGGGGTAGCAACAATCTTTTTAATTGCTAAATTTTTGACTCCGGCGGAACAGGGATATTACTATACGTTTTCTAGCCTGGTCGCACTGCAAATTGTCTTCGAGCTTGGATTTTCATTTGTAGTCCTACAGTTGGCTGCCCACGAACGCGCCAAGTTAACTATTTTTGAAGATGGGCATATCGAGGGTGATGTAGTAGCCCATGCTCGTCTCGCATCCGTACTGCAAAAATCCGTGCGATGGTACTCACTTGCGGCAGTATTGATGGCATGTGCGCTGTTGCCTGCCGGGATTCATTTTTTTACTGTCTATCATGGGATGTCTTCGCTGTCGTATGGATGGCGCATGCCGTGGATTCTGCTTGTGCTGGCTGCCATCGTAACATTTCAGATCGATCCGATATTTTCCTTTTTGGAAGGCTGCGGATACGTTGCCGACGTGGCCCGTATGCGTCTAGGGCAGGCGATGCTGGCAAGCAGTCTTGCATGGTCTGCGCTTCTGCTGCATCATGGGCTGTTTGCTCCTGCAATGGCGATTACAGGGCAAGCGGTTTATGGCATGGGATGGCTGCTTGTTCGTCGGCGCCATTTAATTTTCGGCTTATTGAAACATAAGACTGGCGGAAATCGCATCGCTTGGATTTCTGAGGTGTGGCCATTTCAGTGGCGAATCGCTCTGAGCTGGCTGTGTGGTTATTTTATCTTCCAGCTTTTCAACCCTATACTGTTTGCCTATCAAGGCGCTGTAGCTGCCGGACGCATGGGAATGTCGTTAAGTATCACCGCGTCCATAGGTGCCGTAGCCATCGCATGGATGAATACAAAAGCTTCTCCCTTTGGATATCTTATCGCACAAAGGAAATATGTAGATCTGGATTTTTTGTTTTTCCGCACACTCAAGCAATCCACACTATTTTTATTAACTGGCACGGGTACATTTTTTATTTGCCTGGAGTATGCCGCAATTCATTATCCAAAATACGCAGGACGTGTTCTCGTGCCTTGGGCCTTTGGACTACTACTCTTAACAGCAATCGCTAGTCATATTATTACCAGCGAGGCCATCTATCTTCGTGCCCATAAGCAGGAGCCATTCTTAATTGTTTCCATTGCGAATGCTGTATTCGTGGGCTTGGCAGCGTATTTCCTGGGCAGATATTACAGTGCAAATGCCGTAACTGTTGGATATATGCTTGGACAAGGTGCTATTGGTCTAGCTCTCGGAACCTACATTTTTGTTACGAAAAGACGTGCGTGGCACAGTATCGATCCAGCATAGATCATACGGGGTGTCTTTAATAAGGATATGTCCACATGGATACTTTGCCTACTCTATTAACGCAGCCACTTTTGACCATTGCAATTCCGACCTACAATCGTTCGAAATATCTTTCATTGCTTTTAGAAGGAATCTTCGATCAAATTTTGCACGAGGATCGCGTAGAATTGATCGTCTCAGATAATGCGTCTACAGACGAAACGGCCAAAGTTGTCGACGAGCTAAAACTTCTTGGGCTTAAGCTGCAATATCTTAAAAATGAGTGCAACCTTGGTGCGGATCGTAACATTTTGCAATGCTATGAAAAGGCGCAAGGGAAATATGTGTGGATATTCGGCGACGATGATTTGATTTTACCTGGAGGAATATCAACAATTCTGAAATATATATCTGCTGGTGAGTACGACCTGCTGTATGTCTCGTCGTGCGGATTTCAGAATAATAACTATCCCGTGGCTGCAATTTCAAGAGGTACTATAGAGATTACGAATGTAGAAGAATATGTACGGCGTGTGCATGTTTTTCTAACGTTTATCAGCGGGAATATCGTTAACAAGAATCGAGTATCCAAGGCCAGACCTGCGAAATTTTCGAGTCTGATTGGCACAAGTCTTGTTCAACTCAGCTGGATATATACTGCAATCGAAATCCATCAGCGGAGTCTCTTTATCCGAGACGTAATTGTTGCAACAAGGACCAACAATACGGGAGGGTATGATTTATTTGTTGTGTTTGGCCCAAGGTTTAAAGCCATCACGGAGGCTTGGCTGAATAGTGAGAGGCTAAGGCGGCTTATTCTTAATGGAACCTTGCAGTATTTCTTTCCGGGTTTCTTGCTTGCGAGCAAACTCAAAGATCACGTATTTTCTAGAAAAGATCCAGACAAAGTATTGCGTGAAACATTTCACAGCAATTACAGGTATTGGTTCTTTGACATGCCAATTGCAATACTGCCCCGTGGCTGTGATAGGGCCTGGGTTGCTTTAGTCCGAGCGGTAAACTGGTTAGATATGAAATGCGGCTCGCCCATCATGAGATAAGGATGAGGGGCAGCGGGGACGGAGTAAATTGCATGTGGGGGAAGATTCTGAAATATAAGAAGGCGAATGGGATGTATTTACTCATTGCACATTCGTTTAGAAGGTTTGGCACATTTATTCGCAGTGAATTATTAGCGATGAAAATTGGGTCAACTGGACTAGAAATCGGCCCCAGGTCTTTTATTCGGGGCCTTGCGTTCATGGAAATCGGAAGAAACTTTCATTGCGCGGAAGGTCTATGGCTAGAGGCAATTTCTGAATTCAGAGATCAGAAGTTCTCTCCCAGAATCGTCATCGGAAACAATGTGATTATTAGTCACTGGACCCATGTTGCAGCAACGAATTACATAGAAATTGGGGATGATGTGCTTATCGGAAGTAAAGTAATTATCATTGATCATAATCATGGCCAATATTCCGAGACGCATTCTCATCCAGACACTCCTCCAGCGCATAGAACACTTGACAAAAAAAACGAAGTAATCATCGGATCAAACGTATGGATTGGGGATGGAGTTGTTATTATGCCCGGTGTATCGATCGGCAAGGGTGCGGTGATCGGAGCGAATTCTGTAGTTACACATTCTATCCCTGAATACACGATTGCATTAGGCGCTCCAGCAAAGCCAATAAAAACGTTTGAATTCAATAGTCAGGAATGGCGTAGGGTCAGAAATTAGATAGTTCAAGGCTAACGAGTTTATTTGTAATATGCAAGAACTAGGCGACTTTAAGATAAAAAGCGGAGAAAAAATGCAGCCAAAAGTATTTGCCATCATTATCAATTGGAACGGACATAAAGATGCGGCCATCTGCCTTGAGTCTCTACTGAGTCTTCATTACGAAAATTTCCATGTAATTATTTCAGACAATGGTTCTAAGCCTGGATCTCTCGATTCGATTCGAGAATGGATATGCCGTCATGATTCATTAACTCAAAAAGAGCAGGGCATTCAGTCGTACTCCATTCTTGAAAATGGCAAAAATCTTGGTTTTACAGGTGCAAATACGACAGGGATTCGGTACGCGATGGAGCATGGCGCTGACTACGTTTTATTTTTAAATAACGACACAATTGTCACGCCGAAGTTTTTGCTCCCGATGGTGGAAGCGGCGGAAAGTCGAGCAGAGATTGGAATTGTCGGGTGCAAGATTTTTTACGCTAATAAAGACCCGGATGGGAGACACAAAATATGGTCTCTTGGCGGCTATAGATATAACAAGGGGATGCCCATCAATATAGCTGGCGGCGAGTATGATCGCGAGGAGTGGAAAGGAATACGTCCTCAGGCTCTCATCAACGGCTGCTGTATGTTGATTAAAAAGCAAGTGATTGAGTCGATTGGTGTCCAGGACGATAGCCTTTTCTTTGGCATTGATGATGTTGAATACTCCTTTCGAGCCAGTAAGCATGGCTGGCAGAATTTAGTGGTATATGATTCTGTTATCTACCATTCTGCGTCGCAATCCATGGTGCAAAGATCTGGATTACAGGGTTATTACATATTTAGAAATGCTTTGATGTTTCGGACACGAAACTATCCGTGGTACGAAAATATTGTCTTTATTTCTACAGTTCTATTTCGATATGTTTTTGCAGCCTCTATATATAGATGGCTGGTAGGCAGGGGAAAGGTGAACAGAGGGGTCTATTTCGCGATCAAGGATTTCCTGCAGGAAAAAACAGGAGAATGTACTCATGCTGGATTGTAAATTATTCCCCATCGATGGAGAGATGTCGATGCGTTGATTCATTGAACCGATGCTGTTTTGAGAAAGAACCAGCATGCGCCAGGGCTTGGTGAGAGTATCTAAATAACGCGTAAACTGCAGACAGCCAAAGAATAAAAATCGGCAATGGTGCGTTCGCAAACACGCTAATCCCGACCAACATACCTACTTGAGAAAAAAATACAAACGCTGTCGACTTTGTCGAAGCCCTGAATAATTCATATGCAGCCTTCGCTACAAATCCAAGGAACAGCCCGTTAGCGAAGACCCCGAATATTCCAAAGTCGAGGTAGGCACCGGCCCAGGTAAGCGTTCCAGGAGTTTGACCTAATGCAGCTTGGTCAGGGAAAAAATGATCCATAATTACCGCTTGTCCATATGCAAATGGCTTAGCTGGGTAAAGCGCCCGAGGAACATAAAGCCACATGTCTCCGAGCATTGTCGCACCCCAAGTGTGCTTGAATTCATTGAAGCGATGGAGAAACATGGCTGTATTTGAAAAATAGTCAAAATAGAGTATCGCGTCGGAATAATCTCTTGCTGTTCCCTGAATAAATTGCATTGCCTGTTGTAACAGCAGTGCACAAGTCGCAGCAATTCCAAGGGCTACAATCGAAAGCGGCTTGAGGCGATGTTGGATATAAAGTATGGCAAGTACAAAATAGAGCAACATGAAGCCTTTTGAGCCGAGAAAGTACGCCAAAAAAGCATACAGAAAAGCGTAAAAAAAGATTCGTTTCCTGGATTGTTGACGTACAAGAACTCCAATAAAAGACACGACTAGAAAAGCTTCAGAAAGAGACCATAAAACCCCTACGCCAGTACGGTGATACTGATATGCAACACGGGGGGATGTTATCCAAAGAGTTCCAACGCCGGATCCAAGCATCAGACAGAAAAATAAAATTATAAAAAGCAATAATGCCCCTGTCCCTATGCCGGGGGGATCCTGTTTAGGGAGAACATAAACAAACACTCGCTGCAGAGGGGACGTCTTTACTGCGAATGCTCCCGCGACTCCTAAAAAGTACAGGCAAGATATCCAGACCGTCCTGACAGCGGCATTGCCAAAATTGTCAAATAAGCCCATTTTGTAAAAAATTAAAGGCGCGATAACGGTCTGCATTAAAAACAGTGGCGCATAGATGCAAATCGGATTTGCAAGTTGTCCGTATTTTAAAGTGCTCAACCTGCAGAAATAAACTACTAAACAGGTCAGGCAAAACGTTGAAAAAAACATTTGTCTGAGTTTATCATTTTTCAATAGTTTCCCGAGTAAAATTATACGTATGTTGAGCACTTCTGAGAGCTAAGAGGTAAAGTCAGTGCAGCGATCAAAGGTTTATATAACGCGATTATTTGTACTTCTAACCTTAAGCTACGGGTTTCTCTATTTTTCTTATAAGTGGCTTGATCCGACGCTGCATTCAGACTTTATCCCTTATTACAAGATGTATCTAAAGCCACTTGATTTTACAGTCGCACCTGCCCCCTACATTTACCGACAGATAAATGCGGTGTGTGTACACATGCTGTGGCGGATGCATGTGTACTACCCGAACCAGATTATGTTTAGCAATGTGCACTATGATCAGCATATTGTTTTTGCGGCATTAGCTACCAACTATTTTGCCTTGGTGGGAGCTGCATTTCTAACAACCCTGCTGATGGATGATCGCCTGAAAACCTACGGCCCACTACCTTTACTCAGTGGGTTGCTCTGCTTCTTTACATTTCAGTTGCAGGAAACGCTAATAACGGGCATGTCTGATGGGGTTAGTTGGGCATTATTCGCGATCTGCTATTTGTTTTATACACGGAAAAACACGTTTTGGTTTTGCATCGCGATCACTTTCAGTATTCTTCAGAGAGAGATACTTCCGCTGGCGTTTGTTGCCTTTGCTTTTGTGCAGGCAACGACTACTATCCTCGCAACTAGAGACAAAAGTGTATGGGACAAGCGATTGCGATTTTATGCTATCGCTGGGGGATGGTCTGCGCTAACATTTGCGGGGTATTTGCTGTTTCGAACGCTCGTGGTTCCGGTTGACGGATTTGAAGGGCAAATGCGCTTGCGTTCTCAATTAGGCGCGCTGACACATTTTCACCTGACAAGACCATTTGTGTTTCAAGTCCTGATTTCGCAGAATCTACTCGTGCTCTTTCTGGGGGCGTGCTGGGTGCTTTACCGTCGAGCTAAGGAATACGATCCGATGCTACTTCCCATCGCGGCTGCATGGGTTGGCCTTTTCGCCCTTGGGGTGATCTCGAATATTGGAAATAATGTAGGTAGGATCACTGCATTTTTGACCCCAGCAATAGTCGTTGAGATGTCCTTGATCGTTATCAGATTGCAAGTCGCATCCAGGCATCCCGATAAATGTATGAAGCATGTAAAGCCTATGCCCGAATTAATACTATCCCCGATTCACCAATAAAGTAGTCGACGGGTGAGCATAGGTAGCTTGTCTCCATTTACACTAGCGACCCAGATTCCCGATGCAGACTGCGCTTCGCTAAGGAAGAGTTTTTAGCGGCACGACGTTTTCGATGATTGATCTGTAAGATGGGAATGCTCTACCATGGGGTAGAGCAATAAGACAGCGTCGGAAGCAAGTTTCAGTACGCGATTAATGGAATAGGAATCATATTATTTGCCAAAAGCATATGTTTTTTACCATTTTCTATATCCAGACAACGTCGTAAGCGCGGTTCTCATGGGAGAACTGGGTTCTGGATTGGTGCAGCTAGGCTGGGATGTTACTGCATTTCCCAGCATGCGCGAACACGGAAACGAGCGCGATAAGTATCCAAGGCGTGATATTTGGCAGGGTGTGAAGATAGAGCGAATCTGGCGGCCAGCATGGCAACAAACTTCTGGTGCTGGCCGAATATTGAATGCAGCATGGATGATTGGTCGCTGGATGACCATGTCCATGCAGAAACAACATCGTCCAGATGTCATTATTATCGGTACAGATCCATTCCTGAGCATACTAATTGCTCCCGTGTGGCGGTATTTCAAGCCAAATACAAAAATCGCACACTGGTGCTTTGACCTGTATCCAGAAGCCGCCTATGCCGAAGGGATTCTTGACCGACAGGGCATCCTGGCAAAAATACTGCATCGGCAATTAAAAAAAGCATATCGAGCTTGCGATATTGTCGTTGATATCGGTAGGTGCATGCGTGAACTGCTTCTGCGATATGATCCAAATTTGAAAATTACTACATTGGTTCCCTGGGCGCAGGTTGAGCCGGATTCCGCACTGCCAATAGCCATGTCAGAGCGCGAGAACGTGATTGGTAATGTACGCCTTGCGCTAATGTATTCAGGCAGCTTTGGACGCGCACACAGCTTTGATGGCATGTTGGAAATTGCACGCCTGTTGCGATCTGATGATATTCATCTCGCATTGAGTGTACGTGGCAACAGAGAGCAGGCACTTCGCGAAGCTGTTTGTTCAGACGACACAAATATTCGCTTCGTACCGTTTGCGGATGCAAGCCATTTAGGGGATCGTCTGGCTTCAGCGGATATACACGTGGTAAGTTTGCGAGAGGAATGGACGGGAATGGTGGTACCCTCCAAATTCTTTGGGGCCTTGGCGATCGGACGACCAGTTCTATACTGCGGGAGTGAGCGCTCGGCTATTGCTCAATGGATTCAAGAACACAAAGTAGGGTGGGTGCTAACGTGCGAAAATGTTCTGGGAGTAGCCGATGAACTCCGAAGTTATAGTTTGAACAAGAGTGAGATGGACAGCATGAACGAACGATGTCATCGTGTTTACACACAGCATTTCTCTAGGAATGTAGTTCTGCGTGGGTGGCATAGGCAACTTTGCAATTTAATGGGTATCCATATAACTCCTATGCCGCGGTAGGATAGAAATTCCAAACAGGATAGATCTAAGGCTAGAGGAAACCCCAATGATATTGCTTCGCAGGTATAAGGCTTTCGTTAAGTCTAAAATGGTTAAAAGCAAATTAAAGCTAGCTGCAATCTATTCATTTTATCGAGTAATTTCTATTTTATCTTTCATTCAAGTAGCTATAGTTAAATTAATTTTCCATGTGAAATCGAGTGACAAGCAAGAACCTATACAGCGCATACTGATTATTAAGCTGGATACTTTGGGCGATGTGGTTATGATTGCGCCGTTCATCCGGGCTATTGAAGAAAGCCTGCATGGGGCAGAAATTACTCTCGTAGTGAGCCGATCTATGGTAGGGCTATTCGATGGAAACCCAAGAATAAAAGTTCTTGGTGTAAACGTTGATTGCAACAAAATCATCCGTTCCTTTACTTTGCCGATCCACCACTACTTCTTTGCGAAAAATCATTTTAAGAATCAACAATACGATGTTTGCTTTATTCCGCGAGTAGATACAGATCATGAATATGCGACAATTCTGGCCTACTTTGCAGGGGTAAAGCGCCGAATCTCGTTTAGCGAGAAAAGTGAACACAGGAAATCACTTTTAAATAAGTCGTTTGATCGCTTGCTGACAGATGTAGTAAGCCCATCAGGCGTGCGTCATGAAGTTCTGGAAAACATGCGCTTACTAGAGAAGGTTGGCATCCTCCCCGCATTGCCAGAAACCTGTCTTGAAATCACACCCGCAGCCATCATGTTTGCTGTAGATACTCTATCCAATCCATCGTCGATCTACATTGCAGTATGTCCAACATCAGGGCATTCCGAATTAAAACAATGGGGTGTTCAGCGGTTTGCTGAGGTGGCAGCGTCATTCAGTGCGAAGGGCTATACGGTGGTGTTAATTGGCGGGCCTGGCGAAGAAAAATTTGGCGTAACGATTGAGGCAGCAATGGCACAGGGATGCATCAATCTGATTGGCAAAACATCGCTCATGCAAATGGCAGCAGTGCTGCAGAGGTGCACCGCATTTATTGGCAATGATGCTGGACCAATGCATGTAGCATCTGCTGTAGGGATTGCGACGATTGGAATTTTTGGATCAAGCTGTCATCATCGCTTTGGACCTTGGAGTCCACTTAGCCAAGTACTAGTCCGGGATATCGCCTGCTCTCCATGTGTAAGTCATAAAGTAAGTCGATGTCAAGTTTGCATATATAGCGAAAACATTTGCCTACAGCAAATACCTGTAAAAGATGCAATAGATGGAGTGATTGCTATCAGCGGTTAGAGTGAGCAGGTGAATTTAATCAAAGTGAGTCTGATATCAAAACAAAATATTCGATACAGGGAAAATATAACGAACCATATCGACAGTTGGAGTAGATCGTTAAATGTGAAACTTGGGAAGCGTTTAAGATTCAAGAAACTTTGTTGCAGGTTTGGACGACATCGTGAACGCCCTGCTCTAATTCGGTGAAGGCTTCTCGATAACCGGCAGCTCGCAATCTCGCAAGGTCGGCTTCGGTAAAATTCTGATATTTCTCCTTGAGCCCTTCCGGGAAAGCGATGTATTCGATAGCACCTTTGTTGAGAGCAGAAATGACGGCGCGACCAACATCGTTAAAGGAGCGACTCTTCCCTGTCCCAGCGTTGTACACGCCGCTGGGTGATTTTCCTTGAGCGAGAAACAGGTTGAGGTTTACCAGGTCGCCAACGTAGACAAAGTCTCGTCGCTGCTCTCCAGCAGCATACTTGCCAGAACCCTCGAACATGCGAATCTTCCCCTCGCGCTGGCATTGCTGAATAAACTGATGAATCACGGAGGCCATGCGTCCCTTGAAGCACTCACGTGATCCATAGACATTGAAGTAGCGCAGACCGATTACTGGCGACGAAAACGCATCGATTCTCGCGCGCACATAGCGATCAAACATAAGCTTCGACCAGCCGTAAATGTTTAAAGGCTTTTCGTTTTCCTCTAGCTCGCAAAACTTTGTGCAGGCACCGTAGGTTGCAGCCGTAGATGCGTACACGAGAGGAGCATGCACAGACTGAGAAAATTTAAGAATGTCTTTTGAATACTCAAAATTATTCTCCATCATGTAAATCCCGTCATACTCCATTGTGTCGGAGCAGGCACCTTGATGGAGAACAGCGGTAATAGGCCCAAAGGACTTTCCAGCAGAAATCATTTCACGAAAGCGATTCTTGTCCAGATAATCAGCAATGGTGCAATCCTGAAGGTTTAAAAATTTCTGGCCGTTTTTAAGATCATCGACGACAAGAATATCGCTGATACCACGTTGATTCAGGCCAGCAACAATGCTGCTTCCGATAAATCCGCAGCCGCCCGTAACAATCCACATACCGACTCCTTATTCTTTTTCTGCTGCTTTAGTGCTGCCAATTTTATTTACAGTGCTGGTCGTACTGAAACCATCGACCAGGGGAATAAGCTGGACTCGGCCACCCCAGCTTTTTACATCTTCGGCGCCGACAACTGTGGATTCTGTATAGTCGGAGCCTTTGACCAGAATTTGCGGGCGGACATCGCGCAGCACTTCCAGTGGAGTATCTTCATCAAAGATTACGACTGCATCCACAGAGGACAGATGAGACAAAATTTCAGCGCGATTGCTTTCACTCACAATCGGGCGATCCTGCCCCTTGAGGCGCTTCACGGATGCGTCAGAGTTGATTGCAACAACCAGCTTGGTGCCGAGGGCTTTGGACTGTTCCAGCATTCTTACGTGTCCAACATGGACTAGATCAAAGCATCCATTCGTAAAGACAACTCTTTCGCCGCGTTTCTTCCACTGCAAGACCGTGTTAATCAAGCTGGATCGACTATATACTCGACTATCTAACTTGCTTTTGCTTTCGCTTGCTTGGATGGCATGAAGCAATTCGTCCAATAAAATCGGCACGGTGCCGATTTTTCCAACTACAATTCCAGCAGCTAAATTGGCGAGGATTACAGCATCACGTGTACTGAATCCAGCGGCAACTGCTGCGGACAGAGTTGCAATCACTGTATCCCCTGCACCGGAAACGTCGTAAACTTCGCGTGTTTGCGCTGGAAATAACTCCGATTCTGGAGAGAGCAATGCAATGCCGAGTTCGCTAAGAGTTACGATTAGGAACTGCAAGTGAAGCTGATTGATTAGATTTTTGCCTTTCGACAGCAATGTATCCAAATCAGGAGAGCTTCCGCCGACAGCTTGAATCAATTCGCCGCGGTTTGGGCAAAGTGTTGTGGCGTTACGATATTTCTTGTAATCCCACCCTTTTGGATCAACCAGGACTGGAACGTTGTAGCGTTGCGCCTCGGTAATCACATATTGACTTACCCGTTCGCTCACCACACCCTTGCCGTAATCCGAGATAACCACGGCTCCAGGGTGAAATGCTTCAAACGCTTGACGTACTGAAGTGATCACGGACTCTTCTTCCGCCGCGTTGATTGCTGCGCTGTCTTCAGAATCTATGCGCGCAATATGTTGATGCCCGCCCACGATTCTTGTCTTGACCGTAGTGCGCCTAGATGTTCGGACAACATGTTGCGCATGGATGGAATCTTTTTCCATCTGCAACATAAGCTTATCGCCGGTGTCGTCCTTGCCGACCATGCCGATGACGATGGATCGTGCCCCCAGGGTTGCCAGGTTCCGCGCAACATTGGCCGCTCCCCCAACAGCGAGTGTTTCGTTTTCAAGTTTGATAACTGGAACGGGTGCTTCTGGAGAGATGCGCTCCACTTTTCCCCAGACGTATTGATCCAGCATAATATCGCCGACGACCAGGATGGATTGACCTTGAAAACTTTCGGCAACGTTCTTACAAGCAAGTGCATCATTCGAGAACATAAGTATCTTTCCAGGCTAGGTATACGATAGCGCCCTTGGGCAAATCCGTATAGATTTTTCTGCAATATCGAAAACGGAAGAGCGATTGATACAATGTATCAGGATTCCCTCGCTACGCGGATCACGCAGTACATCTCTTAGCTTATGCGGGAAGGCGGAAAATTGAAAAAGACAGCACTCGTCACCGGAATTACCGGGCAGGATGGATCCTATCTCGCAGAGTTTCTGCTGAATAAGGGATATGAAGTGCATGGAATCAAACGACGCACCTCGCTCTTCAACACCGATCGTATCGATCACCTGTATAGCGATCCCCACGAGAGGAATCGACGGTTTATTCTGCATCATGGCGACATGACAGATTCCTGCAGCCTGATTCACATCATGCAAAAGGTGCAGCCCGACGAAGTCTACAATTTGGCCGCGCAGAGCCATGTAGCCGTCTCCTTTGAGCAACCGGAATACACCGCGGATGTCGATGGCATCGGCACGCTGCGACTGCTGGAAGCGATTCGTATTTTAGGCATGGAAAAGAAGACGCGCTTTTATCAGGCCGCCACCTCGGAACTGTACGGTTTGGTGCAACAAGTTCCGCAGACGGAAACAACGCCGTTTTATCCGCGCTCTCCCTACGCAGTCGCCAAGCTCTACGCCTATTGGATTACGGTGAATTATCGAGAAGCCTATGGCATGTATGCTTGCAATGGCATTCTCTTCAACCATGAATCACCCAAGCGTGGCGAAACATTTGTGACGCGCAAGATAACGCGCGGGCTGGCGCGCATCCAGGTTGGCTTGCAGGATTGCCTGTACCTGGGCAACATGAATGCGTTGCGTGACTGGGGCCATGCGCGGGATTACGTTGAGATGCAATGGCTGATGCTGCAACAGGAAAAGCCGGAGGATTTTGTTATCGCAACCGGGGAGCAGCACAGCGTGCGGGAATTTGTGACGCTTGCGGCGGCGGAACTTGGGATGAAGCTGGCTTGGTCGGGCAGTGGAATTGAGGAGACAGCGCGAGACGAATCGGGAAAGATCGTGGTCGCTGTCGACCTGCGGTATTTTCGTCCAGCGGAGGTTGAAACGCTTCTGGGGGATGCAACGCTGGCCCATACAAAGCTAGGCTGGAAGCCGCGTATTGGATTCGCGCAGCTCGTGCGCGAGATGGTGCAGGCTGATCTGGAAGAGGCCAAGCGCGACCATCTGGTGAAAAAGCACGGCTACAAGAGCTACGAATATAACGAATAATTCTTGGTGTGCAACTGTCTCCCACCCTTCGCAAAGGCGCAAAGGATGGAGGCCCCCGAATCTCGTGTATATGGGGCGGATCAATGCCGTATCTCTTGCAGAACGGACGCGAGAGAAATTTTCCAATCCGGTAGCCGTACATCAAAAATCTTGTCCAGCTTGCTGCAATCCAGCCGAGAATTCATCGGTCGCGTCGCAGGGGTTGGATACTCCGATGTTGGAATAGCGATCAAGCGGGCGTGCTGCAACGCTTCTTCTGGATGAGATATCGCGCGCAATCGCAAGGCCTCCGTAGCAAAGCCATGCCAGGTGGTTTCTCCTGTTGCAGTCAGATGATAGACATCCGAATACTCAGTCAGGTTGTTGGCGAACCATCGTTGTACCAATACGGAGGTCGCAGCCGCAATCTCGCGAGAACTGGTCGGCGCGCCGGTCTGGTCGGCCACGATGCGCAGCTCCGGTTTCTCTGCTGCGAGTTTCAGAATCGTTCGCAGAAAATTTTTGCCGCGCGCGCCGTACACCCAACTGGTACGCAGGATGAGGTGCGGAATTCCTGCGTGGGCCAAGGCCAACTCGCCCGCAAGTTTTGTTTTGCCGTAGACGCTCAACGGATGGGTCGGATCGTTCTCGACATACGGGGCTGGCTTGGTTCCGTCAAACACGTAATCCGTGGAGTAATGCAGGATGGCCGAGCCAATTTTTTTAGCTTCCTCGGCCATTACGGCCACGGCATCGGCGTTGACGGCTTGCGCCAGCGCAGGCTCGCTCTCCGCTTTATCGACCGCAGTGTAGGCGGCGGCGTTGACGATAAGGCTGGGCTGAATGGAGCGGATGCAGGCACGGATGGAATCCGCAGAACTAAGATCCATCTCTTTGCGACCGACGGCTGTCACCTTGCCGAGCGGTAGCAGGGTACGTTGCAACTCCCAACCCACCTGGCCTTCGCTGCCTGTGATTAAAATATGCAGCGGTGAATGTGGTGACATCATCGCTTAGACTCCGCGCAGCACGCGCAGCAGATAGTCGCCATAGCCGCTCTTGCCGAGTGCGGCGGCAAGCTGAGTCATCTTTTCTGCGGTGATGTAGCCGAGGTGATAGGCGATCTCCTCCGGGCAGGCGACCTTTAAGCCCTGGCGCTTTTCGAGGGTTTGGATAAAGAGCGAAGCTTCGATGAGGGAATCGTGCGTGCCGGTATCGAGCCAGGCAAATCCCCGCCCCATGTGCTCTGCGTAGAGTTGATTGTGTTCGAGATACCAGCGGTTGATGTCGGTAATCTCCAGCTCGCCGCGCGGAGAGGGCTTGAGGGATTTTGCAATCTCGACAACTTGCGTATCGTAGAAATAAATTCCCGTCACGGCATAGTTGGACTTTGGTTGCGCGGGCTTTTCTTCAATGGAACGAGCACGGCCTTGCGCATCGAACTCAACCACCCCATAGCGTTCGGGGTCTTGCACGGAGTAAGCAAACACGGTCGCGCCGTGTTCCCGCGCCACCGCGTTGCGAAACATGGCAGGTAGGTCGTGTCCATAAAAAATGTTGTCGCCCAGAACAAGCGCCGAGCGTTGATCGCCAATAAATTTCTCGCCAATCAAAAATGCCTGCGCCAGCCCTTTAGGTTCGGGCTGCACGGCATATTGGAATTCCAATCCCCATTGTTTGCCCGTGCCCAAGAGCGACTGAAAGCGCGGCGTATCTTCTGGCGTGGAGATGATGAGTATCTCGCGAATTCCGGCCAGCATCAGGGTCGAAAGAGGGTAGTAGATCATCGGCTTGTCGTAGACCGGCAAGAGCTGTTTAGAGGTTGCGTGCGTGACAGGATAGAGCCGCGTGCCGGAACCCCCGGCCAGAATTATGCCTCGCATGCTGCACCTCGCGTTTGGTAGTTCTCGCGCATCCATTGCTGGTAGGCGCCGCTGGTTACGTCTTCAACCCAGGCCGCATGTTCCAGATACCACTGCACGGTTTTGCGTAGGCCGCTCTCAAAATTTTCCTGGGCGCGCCAGCCAAGTTCCCGCTCCAGTTTGTCGGCATTGATGGCATAGCGGCGATCATGGCCGGGGCGGTCTTGTACAAAGGAGATGAGACTGGCATGAGGCGTGTGCGTGGAGTTGGGGCGCAGTTCATCAAGCAGCGTACAGATGGATTCCACCACGTTGCGATTGTTGCGCTCGTTGCGCCCGCCGATGTTGTAGGTTTCTCCGGGCAGGCCACGCTCCAGTACTAGCCGCAGCGCCGAGCAATGGTCGCCAACGTAGAGCCAGTCGCGCACGTTTGCGCCATCGCCGTAGATGGGCAGAGGCTTGCCGGCCGAGGCGTGGGTAATCATCAGCGGAATCAATTTTTCTGGAAACTGGTACGGTCCGTAGTTGTTGGAGCAGTTGGTGATGATGGCAGGCAGTCCGTAGGTGTGGACATAGGCGCGTACCAGATGATCGGAGGCAGCCTTGGATGCGGCATAGGGGCTGTTGGGGGAGTAGGGCGTGGACTCCGAGAAAGCAGGATCGCCGGGGCGAAGCGAGCCGTAGACTTCATCGGTGGAGACATGAAGGAAGCGAAATTCTTGCTGCTCGGATTCAGAGAGCTGCGCATAATAAGCGCGGGCGGCTTCGAGCAATACGAAGGTACCGCGGATGTTGGTTTCCAGAAAGGCTTCGGGGCTGACGATGGAGCGGTCAACGTGGCTCTCCGCAGCAAAATGCACGATGGCACGCGGACGATGATCGCGGAAGGCTTGCTCGACGGCAGCGCGGTCGCAGATGTCGCCAAGAGCGAAGCGGTACTCCGGGCGGCTGGAGATGGATTGCAGATTGTGCAGGTTGCCCGCGTAGGTCAACTTGTCGAAGTTGACGAGCGGCGAAGGGGAGTTCGCAAACCAGTCGAGGATGAAGTTGGAGCCGATGAATCCAGCTCCTCCCGTAACAAAAATCGGTGAACGCATCGGAATGGACGACCTGCCTAATGGAACGGATTCGCAGTTTCAGTTTACTGGATGTGCCGATGCTTCGCTAAAATCAAAAGATGGAAGTTATTGAAACTCGCCTGCCGGGAGTGGTGCGCCTGCGTCCGCGTCGTTTTGCCGATGAGCGGGGATGGTTTATGGAGACCTGGAACGAAAAAAGTTTTCAGAGCCTTGGGCTGCCGACGAGCTTTAAGCAGGATAACCAGTCGCGCTCACACAAAAATGTGTTGCGGGGGTTGCATTATCAGATTCAGCAGCCACAGGGAAAGCTGATTCGCGCCGTCCAGGGGCGCATTTTCGATGTAGCCGTAGATATTCGGCGGAGTTCACCCGCGTTTGGAAAATGGGTGGGCGTGGAACTGGATGCGGAGACCAGCGAGATGCTCTGGATCCCGCAGGGCTTTGCCCACGGATTCCTAGTGCTGTCGGATTCCGCCGATGTTTTGTATAAGGCGACGGACTTTTACTGTCCGCCCGGGGAGCGCACGCTTCTGTGGAATGATCCTGCGCTGAACATTGCCTGGCCAATAGACGGAACGCCGATTGTGTCGGGAAAAGACGCACAGGGGGCAGTTCTAAGCACGGCAGAACTGCCGGAGTAGCTTGCGCGGGTATCCAGGGCTACCCGCGCAAGCGCAGGGCGTTTCTCAGTTCGTGGAGTTTGGCAGCACGCTCTGGATCGCTCTCCCAGTTCTGAAACGCGGCTTGGATGATGACCCAGAAGGAAGCAAAGAGAACACCGAGGAATCCTGCCAGCAGGGTTAGCAGCGTGCGTGGCGGCCAGGATTTTCGATCTGGAACTAGAGCGGGATCAACGATCTGGATGATTTCACCTGCCTTGGCTTCATCGACCTTGGCAATCTCATACTGCCGCGCCAGCAGCTCAAACAGAGTTTCGTGGTAGCGAACCTCGCGCATCTTGCGAACGTACTCCAGGCTGGCGACAGGAACTTTCGATGATGGTAGTCCAATATCGTCCTCCATCCCCGTTGTTCCTGAAGGAGCGCCTTTCTCAAGATCAGCAAGGTGGGATTCAAGTCCGGCGATCTGCGTTTGCAGGAGGATCACTTCCGGATTCTCCGGGGTAGCCGAAGTCTCCAATCCTTGAAGCTGTATCTGGCTGGCGGCGATCTGCGCCCGAAGCTGGGTGATGCTCATAATGGTGGCCTGGGCCTGGCCAGCAGGCTGAATAATGCCAGTTTTTTGTTCCGTTGCTACCAGAGCGATTTCAGCATCGGCGAGCTTATCTTTTTCCTGCTCCAATTGCTGCTCAAAAAAGAGACGGCGCTGACCAGCCTCAGTGATAGCTAAATGGCCCATCAGATCGTGTAGCTCGTCCACGTAGGCATTGGCGATGTCGGCGGCGCGCTTTGGATCAGGATCTTCGACGGCAATGCTGATCATGCCGCTTTTTTCGGACACGATTTTGGTGTTATTGCTGAGCATTTTGCGCGTGTCGCTCAGCTTCTTTTTCTTATATAAAGACTCAAGCTGGAAACGCTGAATCAGGCCATCGGCAATGGTTTGGCTTTGCAATAGGCCAATGTATTCATCGTCGGGATTCTTGAGGCCTAATGCGGAAGCTGCACCTCCGCCGGCACCAGCCAGAGCAGAAAGCGCGCCCAGTTGCGCCAGGGGAGAGCTGGATTTTTTCGGTGGCAGGATGTCCACCTTTGCAGTAAATGTGGGCTTTATGATGAGCGTCATTCCTGCGGTGAGGACGGCCAGAATCACTCCGCTGAGCAGGATGAAGCGCTTGCGACGTGCCAGCAACACGCTCAGTTCGAGCAAGTCGACGGTGTCCTCCTGGGTGTTCGGATCAGTGGAGGCTATCGATTTCGTCGAAATGTAGGGATCGTTCATAAGTTCTGTGTTGATCTCAGTCGGCATTATGGGTGCGCTCGCATTTATAGTCCGGAGATGCTCAGGAAGGCTATGCCTGTGGCAAAGGAACCAAATCCAAGCAGGACCTGTGACCAGTCGGTCAGGCCGCGCAGGAGGGTAGTCTTGTTCACAGCGTCGGGCACGACGACTGTATCGCCGGGATACATGTATTTGTGGTTGAACCCCCCTCTGAAGAGTGTTCCCCCGGCATATTGTTTGCTAAGAATCGAGCCATCGGCGCGAAGGACAAATTCATATTTTTTGTCTCCGTTTCGCGTGGCACCGCCTGCTTTCCGTAGATAGTCCTCAACGCGCTGTCCGCGCGCATACAGAAATGAGTTCTGGTCGTACACGGCTCCGACAACATTCACCGTGGAGGGAACAGAAGGAACAACGAAACGATCACCGTCCTCCAAGGGAAGATCGGGCAGAGTATTGGCACCCGTGCTGTAGGGGTTGATGTTGAGCACGATGCGACCGGAGGCATGCATTTTGCGCAGCGTGGCAACGAGATCTTTTTGGCTTTGGATGCTGGTGCTCAGCGCAGCCGCTCCTGTAGCATTGACAGCCGTACTGGAGGCATTGGCAGAAGATTCCTGGATATCATGTTCCACCTGGGTTACGTACGCATCCAGCCGAGCCTGCTGCACGCGCCGCGTGGATTCCCGCAGAAGCTCCGATCCATAGAGATAGGCTTGCGGGGTCAATCCGCCAATTCTGGCCACCAGTTGCCGCAGCGTTTCTCCAGGCAGCACGCTGTACACGCCAGCGTGAATAAACTCCCCTTCCAGCTGCACATATTTTGTGCGTTGCGTCTGGGGCACGCGAATGTCTGAGGTGGAGAAGATGGTTACGACATCGCCGGGTTGCAGAGAAAGATTTTGCGTTGAGTTATTGTCCAAAATCGCCTGGCCCAGATCAAAGGGTACAAGCGAGGTTGTCAGATTTGCAGGATTGGTGCGTTCGATCACCGCGTATTGCCAGTCAATTTCTGGTGCGGTGCGAATCACTTCGTTGTGGACGGGAAATTGTCCTTCGGAGAAGCGATCGCCTGGAACATACTGTTGCGAATTAGGGGTAAGACCTGAAACCCCAGAAACAGTGGAGCCTAGAGAAGCGCCACCGATCTGATACGACTGCTGTTCCTGATTAGATGTAGCACCCTGTTGCCCGGTGCCCGCAGCGCCCAGCGCAGAGTTGTTCGATAGGGTGCCATATCCACCCTGGTCAATCAGATTTCCCTGTTGATCGTAGGACGAGGACTGCGAACCTGCCGAAGCGCTGCTTCCCATTGCGGAGTTGCCAGCATTTTGTCCGTTCGGGGAGGCTGTGCTATTTCCTGATGTATACCGCTGCTGCGGCTGCGGGTACGCATTGAAGAGTGGCAGGTACTGCGGTGCAGGTAGACCCAGAGCAATCCGGCGCTGCCAGTAATCGCGCGTGACCAGGGATTGTTTATCGGGGATGAGATCGCGAATCGTCATGCCATCATGCCACGCATAGCGGCCCGGATTGGCGACATTGCCGCGCAGGGTTACGGTCTTGTCAAAGCGTGGCACCATCGAAAGAATGTGCAGGATATCGCCATCGCGCAGGGGTGTCTGCAATCCTGCGGCGTCCAGGGACAAATCCACAGTTTCGCGCGTGCCCAGGCTGCTGGTGCGGTCGAACTGCGCTGTCTGTCGTGCCGCCATCGTGGACATGCCACCTGCCAATTGGATGGCATCTGCGGCGGTCTCACTTCCCTTTAATTCATAGATGGCGGGTACCTGCACACTGCCAGCAATTGCCACCAGCGGGCCAGTCGGAGGAATGTAAATTACATCGCCAGAAAGCAGTGGGACATCCTTGGATTTATCTCCCTGGAGCAAAAGATCGTAGAGGTCGAAGTTGGTAACGACCATGCCACCACGCTTCACCTGAATGTTGCGCAGGGAGCCATGCACCGACGGGCCGCCGGAGGCAAACAGTGCATTGACCAGCGAGCTGAGTGAGCTGACAGTATAGCTGCCAGGGCGCTGCGCCTGCCCGACGACAAAAATCTGAATGGAGCGCAACTGCCCCATGTTGGCATTCAGATCAAAATTGCGGAAGTAGTGGCCCAACTGGCTGCGCAGGTAGTTATCCAGTTGCGAGAATTGCAGGCCCGCAATGTGTACCGCGCCCACCTGCGGAATGTAAATATCGCCGGTTCTGTCTACAGTAGCGCGCACGTTGAAGCTGACTTGGCCCCAGACGCGGATCATCACCTCATCGCCCGGCCCAATCAGGTACTCCGGTGTAACAGGAATGCGATCAACCGGTGCAAAGGTGGCGGGAACATGCGTGAAGAGACTCGCGCCAAAGATTGGCAGCATTTGACCTACCGCGCCCGCTACAATTTTTTGAAATTCTGTGGGAGGCGAGGGTCGAAAGTAAGCATTCTGGTAGGGGTTGTACCCATAACCATTCTGAAATCGGCCATAAGGGCTGCGATCCACGTAGTTCGGGCTAAGTGGGTTCAGGCCCGGCATCGGCAAGCCATAGCCCGTGCCTGGTGCTTGTGCGCCGGATCCATAGGTGGGCGTTGCCATGCCTCCGGCTCCATTCGGACTGGAACTGCTGCTGGCATTGCAGGCCGGAGACGAGGCATTCATGGGGTTGGCGCAATCAGTTGCCGTTGCGCCGGAGCCGGAGCCTTGATCGGAATACTGCGAAGAGCCGGAATATGGCGAAGAGCCGGAACCCTGATCGGAATACTGCGCTATCGCCGTAGTGGTGCTGGCGAGAAGCGCACAGGTGAGAAGCAAGCGGATTGTTCTGGTTAGGCTAGGCATTGTAGACAATCCCTAGTGTAAACGTTCTGTGTGGCACTGCGCGGCAAGAAAGATACTTCGCGAGTGAATTTTTTGGCAACTGCGTGGCGGTTGGGAAGGTCGAAAGTGCTACTGCACGATCAGGGTCAGCGTAATGCTCTTCACCAGGCCGCCTGCGCTGGCCGTGGTCGTCAGCGTGTAGGTTCCAGGTGGCGCGTTCGCGGAAACGGGTAAGGGGTTGGGCGCAGTGCCTGCTCCCAGAACTCCGCCGCCAACGCCGCAAGCCAGGGTATGGCTCACCAGCACCAGCAGGAGTCCCAGCCAAAGGCTGCACTGTGCCGCCTGACGCAGAGCCTTGCCGCAGCAGCGTGCTCGGTATATCCAGAGTAGAGACAGAATCGCAGGAAGCATCAGCCCGCCGGAACACAGCGCGAAGCTAGCGCGGAGCACGCCCTGCTGCGTCTGCACCGCCGCGCCTGCCTGGGTTGTCACGCTGATGGCAATCAGAGACGGAGTTGTCAGAGAGGCCGAGGCTGGGTTCATGGAGCAAGCGGTATCCAGCGGCAGGTTGCTGCAAGTGAGGCTGGCCGTGCCGGAGGAGCCATTCACGGGAGTGACTGCAATTTGATAGATCGCCGTTGCGCCGCTGGCTACAGTCATGGTGGTGGAGCTTTCCGGCGAGATGGTGAAGTCGATGCTGGTGCCGCTCAGTGGAACCTGCAAGGTTCCCGCGTTCGCGGTGACGACCGTCAGTGCTCCGCTGGCTGCGCCCACCGCAGAAGGATCAAACACCACCTGAAAGCTGCAACTGGTTCCCGCTGGCAGGGCCGTGGGGCAGTTGCTGCTTTGGCGAAATGCCAGCGATCCTGTCATGAAGATGGAGAGTATGGTCAGCGTGCTGTTGCTGCCATTGACCAGCACCAGCGATTGCGCCGCGGTTGGCAGATGGACACCCGTGAGGCCAAAGTTCAGCGTCGACGGTGCCAGCGCAATGCCGCCCAGAATGCCGGTTCCCGTCAGGGGTATGACCTGTGACCGGCTGGCATCGGTGATGGTCACCGCTCCGGCCTGCGGCCCTGTGCCCAGGGGCGTAAACGCGACGGAGATGGTGCAGTCGTTGCCGGGTGCCAGCGTGGTTCCGCAGGTGGTGGTGAGGGAAAAATCCGCGCTGGTGGATTGAATGACGATTCCGGTCAGCAGGATTGAAATATGATTGCTAAGCGTGATGCTCTGCGCAGCGCTGGTTGTTCCCACGGCCTGCGCGGCAAAGCTGAGCGACAACGGCGAGAGATTGTCACTCGCCGGAACTTCAGCAAAGCTGCTCAGGATCACCTCCTGCGTGCGATTCTCGTCGACCACATCCAGTTGCCCGGTCGCACTGCCCGCAACCTGTGGCGTGTATGTCACAGTGATGGCACAGGAAGAATGCGCCGCCAGCGTGCCGCCGCAGGTGTCAGTCTCAGAAAATCCTGATCCCAGTGCTTGCAGGGAGAGCGTGCTTAGTGCAACATCGCCGGAGTTGGTCAGGGTGATCGTCTGCGGCGGCGCGGAGTATCCCAGTACCGTCGCGGGAAAGGTAAGGGATGTTGCCGAGAGTGTGTCGGTGGGTGGGGCTATAGCCGTCCCACTCAGCGTGACTGTTTGGGAGCGCAAAAGGTCGGTGACGGTGATCGTGCCTGTCTCCGGCCCATCGGCCTGTGGCGTGTAGGTGACAGTCAGCGTGCAGGAGGAGTTGGCGTTGAGCGTGTAGTTGCAGCCATTGACGACCGTGAAGTCGCCGTTGACCTGCACCTGAATCGCCGTCAGAGGAGCACCTCCGCTGTTGGTCAACGTTACGGTCTGCGGTGCGCTGGAGGCAGACTCGAAGGTTGGAGCAAAGCTCAGCGAGAGTGGCATCAGCGTGTCCGTGGCTGGATTTTCTCCCATGCCACTCAACGGAACAGTCTGCGAGCCCTGCGCTGTTACCACGGTCAGTAGGCCGCTGGCTGGCCCGGCCTGCGTGGGCGCAAAGACCAGAGCCAGCGTGCATCCCGTCTGCGCAGGCAGGGAACTGCCGCAGGTGTTGGCCTGGATGGCAAAGTTGCCTGTCACACTTTCTGCGGTGAGAGAGATGGGAGCGCTGGTGGTATTGCTGATGGTCAATTGCTGGATTGGGGAGGTGGTGTTCACCACCTGACCGCCGAAGCTGACCGTCACAGGTTCCAGCACGATGGGCTGTGTGGGCACGCCGGTTCCCGTCAGGCTGGCCGTTTGCTGTCCGCCAGAGACGTTGGCCGAGACGGTTAGCACTCCAGTGCGCGTTCCCGTTGTCGTCGGCGCAAAGGATACCTGCGCCTGGCAGCTTGCGCCTGGTGCGACGGTGCCGACGCAGGTGTCCGTCTCGTTGAAGTCGCCGCTGGCGCTGACGCCGGAGATCACCAACGCGACCGAACCGGAATTTGTCACGGTGACAATTTGTGACGCGCTGGTTGTCTGCTGGGTTTGATTGCCGAAGGTCAGCGAGGTGGGAGCCAGAGTCATGGTAGCCAGAGCCGCGCCGCTCAATAAGGGAATCTGCCAGATGCCGCGGCCATAGGTTCCAACTCTCAGATATGCCGCGCTACCCACGGAGATGGCTGAGAGTGTCACAGCCGGCGAGAGTGGCAGACCTGTGCCAAGTGTGTTCCAGCACTGGCCGCCACGTTGCGCGCACAGGCTGACATTTTCGGCGACAAAAACCCCGCCATCGGAGGCCGCATAGACGATACTGGCGTTATTCGGATCGACCAGAACGGCATTCAGCGGCAGGTTTGGCAGGTTCTGCGTGATGTTCCTCCAGTGCGCGCCGCCGTCAATGGATTGATAGAGATGCGGCACGCTGAAGCCCTGAATCGCCGCATAGATCGTCATGCCTGTGGCATCGTGCGGATCGGCGTACAGTGAAGAAACATCAAAAAACTGCGGATTGAAGACCCCGCCGTAGGATGTGTCATTGACCACCGGCGAGTAGGCCAGATCGACCCACGGCGTGCTTCCATTGGCTGTGTTGGCCGCTTGCGTGGCCAGCACATGCCCGGCAATGTTTCCGCCGCCGTCCAGCAATCCAGCCATGCCCGCGTAGAGAACCTGTGCGCCGCTGTTTTGCGCGCCCTGCGTCTGGATGTTGCTGCCTCCGGCGGCCAGCGAGCGAATCAGCGCGTTGCCGTTGCAACTGGGCTGTGGATGACCATCCAGCATAGGGCTGATGGCGTTGGCTGCCGTCCAGGCGCTGCCGCCGCTGGCAGGCCCGCGCCAGACGCGGCATGTTCCCACGAGAATGTTGGAAGTATCCTGCAGATCAAGCTGATACGGCGCCAGAAACAGCGATTCGTCGTAGGCGGTTTGCACAGCGCCAATCGCGGGCTGACTGCCAAAATCTGCGGTGGTGCAGCTTGCGCCAGCGGTGCAGTGCCCAATCGAAACGCCTGGCCCCAGCGTGGCATACCAGTTGGCGGGATTGGCAGGATCAATGGCCGTCGGGCCACCCTCCTGCGGTAAAAGTAGGCTATAGGCGACATCAGTTCCCGCAGAAGAGGAGGCCGATCCCGCTGTGCCAAAGCCTGCCAGAATCGTATTGGCATCGCTGGGACTGCTGGCCAGCCCGGTGGTCTCTGCCAACGATCCCAGTCCGCTGTTCAGGTTTTGATAGTGCGCGGCATCGCTGCTGGAGCAGGGCGCTCCCGGTTGGCTAACACCGTCGGTCGAGCGCCAGAGACCGCCATCGTTGCCAAAATAGAGCAGCGGCAGGCTTTGTCCGGCTGGCGGCGCAAGAAAATCCATCGCGTGCTGCGCGGGCGCAACTTGAGCCGCAGCGCAGGTTGCCGTGTTGGTGGTGTTGCGCCAGATGCAGCCCGCAGCCAGACTGCATCGAAAGACATCCTGCGTCCCGGCAAAGAGCAGCGTGTCGCCGTTGTTGGGCAAGGCGGCCAGCGCCAGGTTGTACGATCCCTGCGGGATGGTTCCATTTCCCGTGACAACGTCGAGCGGCGTATCGGAAATCTGCTTGGCAAATTGCACCACGGGATTTATGCAGCCAGAGCCAGTAGCGTTGCAGACATCCTGCCACAGGCCTTGATCGAAATTATTGGCATCGACGGTCAGCACAAACAGGTTACCGGTCGTCGCCTGCACGGCCAGCACGCCACGCTCAATGGGACAAGACGCGCTGCCAAGCTGATTTGGGTTAGCCGGGCAGTTGGTCGCAGTCAGCTTCGCGCCGGGCTGGTTAGCCATACGCGTCCAGGTCATGCCATCCGGGGATTGGTAGTAGCCGTGGGAACGAATCGCGGCAAAAAACATCTGGCGCACAGGATTCCAGACGACTGCCGTGACGGGATTGCCACCAGTCGGGCCATTCACGATGGAGGTGGGCGATTGAATGATCTGATTCACGCCATCCTCGATGGTCGCCATCAGCCAGGTCTGGCCTGCGTCCGGGGAGTAATACAGGCCTGTCTCACTGACCCGCTGCGCCCCGACATTGTTGATGGTTCCGTCGAGCGAGTGCGTGACGGCGGCGACGACCAGGCTGGGAGAAGCGCTGCTCCAGGCAAATCCGGCAAAGGCCTCGCCGGTAAAACTGAAATTCGTTGGTCCATTGCTGTAGAAGGCATCGCTACTCTGAGGGATCAGCGTCCAGGTGGTGCCGCCATCACTGGAGCGCAAGATGCCCGCGCCGTAGTAGGAGTCCAGCGCGTCGTTGGGATCGCCGGTTCCAGCCAGCACCACGCCGGTTCCGCCCGGCTGCACGCTGACCGCGCCAATGCTGATGGATGTAAGGTTGACCCCGGAAAATGCCGCAGGCGTATCCAGCAAGGGGACAAAGCTCGTTGTTGTGGGATCGGTAGCTGCCGCGTTGGTGGACTTCCACACGCCGCCGCCGGTAGTGCCAATGTAGAGATGATTGCCCGAAGCATCCGAGGGATCAATGGCGACTGAAGTGACGCGCCCGGTCAGGTTGCCATAGCGTGGCGTCACGATCTGGAGCGGCCCGACCGGCTGCCAGCCCTGGTTCAGCGGCAGCAGATGGGGAACAGGGCGCGCGCCCAGATCAATCGCCTGCTGCATTCCGCGCAGGCGCAAATCGGCGATGGATTGTCCGGGAACCTGCCGCGCTGCGAGAAAGTCGAGCGCTCGCTTTTCGATGGAGGTGTGCGCGATGGTGCTGTGGGTCTGTGCAGCGGCGGCTGAATTTGGCGCGGGGAGAGAGCCCTTCGGCATTAAGCCAAACGAGAGAGGCAGCGGAAGTGACGCGAGCATGAGCGCCACGCAACGGAACGCAAACGGCATTCCAACACCTGAGCAAAAAACGAGGGAAGCGTTGGACTACACCAAAAATTACAGCAGAGGCCAGTTTGCGATTTCAGAGGGGCAATGTCAATGGGATTCTGCCGGGAAAAAGTGTATTGCTAGCAGCGCACAATCTTCGGGGAGTCGATGCCGCGGGTGGCGTTGCGGGAGTCCACCACTAACTTTGCCTGCGCGACGATCTGTTTGTAGTCGTAGGCAGTGTGGTCGGTGACGATCAGCACGCAGTCAAACTCCGGGATGCGGTCGAGTGGCGTCGAAGTCATGTTCAGGTTGTAGCGGCGGCCATGGCCCACCTGCGCAAAGAAAGGATCGTTGTAGCTGACCAGCGCGCCTTCGCGTTGCAGCGATTCAATAATCGTGAGCGCGGGCGATTCGCGTAGATCGTCCACATCTTTTTTGTACGCCACGCCCAGCACCAGAACCTTTGATCCGCGCAGGGACTTGCTCTCGCGATTCAGCGCCGTCATCACCGATTGCAGCACATGGTAGGGCATGGCCTCGTTCACTTCGCCCGCTAGTTCAATAAAGCGCGTGGAGAAGTCGTATTCCTTGGCCTTCCAGCTTAGATAAAACGGGTCAATGGGGATGCAGTGGCCGCCCAATCCCGGCCCAGGATAGAAGGCCTGAAAGCCGAAGGGCTTGGTCGCCGCGGCGTCGATGATCTCCCAGATGTCGAGGCCCATGCGCAGGCAGAGCAGTTTCAGCTCATTGACCAGCGCGATGTTCACGCAGCGATAAATGTTTTCGAGCAGCTTGGTCATCTCCGCCGCTGCGGGGCTGGAGACGCGCACCACGCGGTTGAAGATGCTGTTATAGAGGGCCGCAGCCATCTCGGTAGCCGTGGCATCCAGGCCTCCGACGACCTTGGGGATATCTTTGCGCGCGACGCGGGTGTTGCCGGGATCTTCGCGCTCCGGGGAAAAGGCCACGTAGACGCCTTTTTCTGCTGGCTGGCGCACGGCCAGCACGTTGCCTGCGTTTTCAATGGCCGGGACGACAATTTCGACGGTAGTTCCGGGATAGGTGGTGCTTTCCAGCACGACCAACTGCCCGGCGCGCAGATGTGGCGCAATTTTTTCCATCGTAGAGACGATGTAGCTCATATCCGGCGTGCGATGCTCGGAGAGCGGCGTAGGCACGCAGATCAGCACAGCATCAACGCTGGAGATTTCAGCAAAATCACTGGTCGCGCGCAGGCCAGATTTCTGCGCGGCCTGAATGTGTTCCGGATCAATGCGGTAGATGTAGGACTGGCCTGCATTCAGCTTTTCTACCTTGCTGGCGTCAATGTCAAAGCCAACCACGCGAAAGCGCTCGGCACTGAACAGCAGCGCCAGAGGCAGGCCCACGTAGCCCAGTCCGATAATGCCGACCTGAAGTTCGCGTTGCGCAATGCGCTGGTTCCATGCGACCAAAGTATCCGTAGCGGTGATTGCGGCGGGGGCAGAGACAGGAGTAGAGACAGGATTCATGCCGAGGCTCCTGCTACGTTTGCTGGTTGCAGCCTGGCGCGATGATTTTCCTTATACCAATCCACCGTGCGGCGTAGACCTTCAACAAAATCCACCTGCGGGTCGTAGCCCAGTGCCTCGCGCGCAGCTGAGATGTTCGCGTAGGAGTGCTGAATGTCTCCTTCGCGGGGTGGCCCATACTGCGGCGGATTTTTATAGTCGAGAATTTTGGCTAAGAGTTGGTAGGTTTCGTTCAGCGTGTGCGGCTCTCCGCAGGCAATGTTGAAGACCCGACCGGAGACCTTCTCCGCCGGCGCGCTGGCGGCCTTCAGGTTGGCCTGGACAACATTTTCGATGTAGGTAAAGTCGCGGCTCTGCTCGCCATCGCCAAAGATGACCGGCTGGTCGTTGTCGAGCATCATGCGGATAAATTTCGCCATCACGCCGCTGTACGGTGAGTCGGGAGCCTGACGCGGGCCAAAGATATTGAAGTAGCGCAGAGCCACGGTTTCCAGACCGAAAACCTCTGCATAGCTGCGCAGGTAGAGTTCGCCAACCAGCTTTTGCACGGCATACGGAGAGAGTGGGCCGGGCAGCATGGTTTCCGTTTGCGGCAGAGGATTTTTGTTGCCGTAGGCCGAAGAGGACGCAGCGTAAACAATGCGGCGAACGCCGTTGGCGCGTGCAGCTTCCAGCAGGTTGAAGGTGCCGTCGATGTTGGCTTCGTGGCTGGTGCGTGGGTCTTGAATGGAGAGCGGCACGGAGGGCAACGCGCCCTGATGGAAGATGAACTCCACGCTCTTGCAGGCCTGGTTCATGGCTGCGGCATCGCGCAGGTCAGCTTCGATAATTTCAAATTTTCCTTGTACAGTCTCCAGATTCTCGCGCTTGCCCGTGGAAAAATTATCGAGCGCGCGCACCGTGTCACCGCGCTCGGCCAGAGCGTGGGTGAGCCATGAGCCAATAAATCCTGCTGCGCCAGTAACCAGACACGTCGCCATCAATTTCTCCCAACCGATACAAGAAACATGCCGCGCGATTTGTTGCGATGCGCGTGCCTCTCTAAGAATACCAAGCAGCGGAAGCATGCCACTGTGGAGGGCAGCTTCGAGTGTAGGGCTGCGCAATTCCCAGGCCTCAAAACCGAGACCTGGGGCACCTGCATTTTTGTCGCGCTCGTAGAGTACGATGGAAGCTGGCAGGCGAGCTAGACGATCGCTGCCGGTGCGCCGCAAGGCTCGCCGGGGGAGGAAAGTCCGAACTCCGCAGGGCAGTGTGCCGGATAACGTCCGGGACTGGAGCGTCAAGGCTCCGGGACGGCAAGTGCCACAGAAAATAAACCGCCTTGCTCGCAAGAGCAGGGTAAGGGTGAAACGGTGCGGTAAGAGCGCACCGCTCTGGCTGTAAGGTCAGAGGCAGGGTAAACCCCACACGGAGCAAGACCAAATAGGCGGGAATGTCCGGGCTTCGGCCGGGGCAGCGTGTCGGCCCGATGCGCCAAACTCGCGGGTAGGTTGCTGATGAGCGCGTGCAGCAATGCACGGCCTAGAGGAATGATCGTCCACGACAAAATTCGGCTTACAGGCCGTCTGCCAAATCAACAGCCCCGCGCAAGGGAAACCTTGTTCGGGGCTATTGTTTTTTTGCTCAACTAGCGCATATATGTATATGTGTTTATCCTCATAAGTGTAGAATGGGGCTGGGAGGCGAGAAGCTATGGCGACGATTGCAACTCGATGGAGTTTGGTCGTATCTGCCGCAACGGATCGCGCGCTGCGCCAGTTTCTAGCCGGTCAGGGCCGAGGGCGCAAGGGCGAACTCTCGCGTTTTGTGGAAGAGGCCGTGCAGGCGCGCATCCTCGAACTGAGCGTGCAGCAGGCTAAAGAACAGAATGCGGGGCAAAAGCCTGCCGTGATTCAGAGCGCGATTGAAGATGCATTGCGCTGGGCACGAAAGCCTTGATGCTGGTCGTGACCTGATGCTGGTCGTGTTGGACAGCAACGTACTTTTCAGTGCGCTCATCTCTCCGCACGGCGCACCCCATCGGATATATGAGGCATGGCGCGAGGCGCGTTTTGATCTGGCTACCTGCCCGGAACAGATGGAAGAGTTGCGCCGCGCCAGCCGGTATCCAAAATTTCGAGATATTCTGCAGCCAAACCTGGTCGGGCTGATGCTGAATCATCTGCATCGTGCACAGGTGATTCAGCACAAGATTCCCAGAAAACATCAAGCCGCTGATCCGCAGGATGCGTATCTCCTTGACCTTGCCGTTGCAGTACAGGCGCAATATCTCGTCACAGGGGACAAGCGCGCGGGCATGTTGCAGCAGCGACGAGTGGGCAAGACGAGCATTGTGACGGCGGCGACTTTCTGCAGAAAAGTGCTTCAGCTCGGTTGAGTTGCCAGCCAAGGTAAACCCCGTAGGCGATTATTCCTTCGGGGCCAGCCAGTAGGTGTAGGTCAGGACGGCTGCGCCGATAAGTAAAAGAATAAGTCCGACGAGATAATTTGGATCAGGATCATGCTCCGCACGCTCAAAGGCAAACAGGCAGATAGTTAGGCCGAAACCGGCAGCGGTTATCACCACGCCGCCGAGACGTAGTTTTTCGCGACGCTGCTTCTCAGCAAAGGTTTTTTCTTCGCGCATGTACTGCAGAACCGCTGCAGCTCCATCCGGAGACTCCGCGATTTTCTTAATGGCCTCATTTTTAAAATAAGCCTCTTTCTCGCGAACGCGGGATTTCAACCACATCCTCACTGCAAGGTACGAAAAAAAAGCGACCAATATAAGGCCCTGAATGAGAAAAAAAGCATTGGCGGCGTGAATCATGTTGGCAGGGTCCATAGGTGCTGTCATGGAAGTGGGGTTCATTGGATAGTCTCCTCGAATGCGGAGGGTGATTTTGTCCGCTACAACCTGTCAGACCTGAAAGAGGGAACTGCGGTTGCATTTTGTTTTGTAATCTTTGGCTAAAAGAAAATGCAACCACTTGTCGCCGCAAGATGTCGTACCTTTGTGTAGCAGTACGCAAGGAGCACGGTGAGCGCCAGCGAAGACCAAAGAGATGTTGAGAGAGTTCTCGCTGGCGATACTTCTGCCTTTGCAGGAATCGTGCAGCGCTGGCAGGGGCCGCTGGTGAATCTGGCGTATCGCTTTTGCCGAGATCGTGGCCGCGCCGAAGAGATGGCGCAGGAGGCTTTTCTACGCGCTTACAAGGGGCTTGCGAAGTGGCGCAGAGACGCTGCATTTTCGACGTGGTTGTTTGCTCTGGCAACAAATGTCTATCGCACTGAACTACGAAGAATTCCGGCGAACACGGTCTCCTTCGAGGACGTTGCTGAACCCAGAGATGTGCGCGGTGACGGGCAGGCGATGCAGGGCAGGCTTGAAGATCAAGAGCGCGACCGGGCCGTGCAACGGGCCGTGGACGCGCTGCCATCGAAGTACAGAGAGGCGCTGCTTTTGTTTTACTTTCAGGAGATGGATGTTGCCGCCGCTGCGCGCAGTCTGGGTGTGGCAGAAGGTACGGTAAAGGCCAGATTGTTTCGCGGACGCGAATTGCTGCGTCGCAAGCTTCAGTTGCCAGAGAGGCGAGAGACGAAGCCAGATAACAGGCCAAGCAAGGAGCCAGGCAACAAGCCGGGCAAGGAGGAAATATGCGCAAAGGCATCCAGATAAATCCCGAAGGGATTCCGATGAGTAACATAGAGAACGATGCAGCGTTGGATCGCAGCTTGTCGCGAATTTTGTCTCCGGGGGCAGAGATGGTTCCCTCCTCTGGCTTTGCCGCGTCGGTACTAGAGCGGGTGCAGCACGAGACCGCGATGCAGGCTTCGGAATCTACTTCGATTCCCTTTCCCTGGTCGCGTGCCCTGCCGGGATTGATCGTCTGCCTTGTGCTGACCGTTGGAATGATCGCGAGCCTGATGCGGACGGGCGTGCAGGCCGGCCCGCAAACGGGAATGCAAGCGAGCTACACCGTGCATCTTTCCTTGCTTGCATCCAATTTTGCGACCAATTTTGCAACCGATGTAGCGGCCCGGCTGACGGAATTGCTGACGGACGGCCTGCATCATGCGATCCAGATGGGCGCAGGCTGGGTGCTGCTGGCGCTGCTGTTCAGTTGGGTCACGATGCAATTTTCGCTGTAGTCTGGCGGATTCCTAGCCGCAGATCCCTCCACTGCGCTTCGCTCCGGTCGGGATGACAAGGTGGGCCCCGGCCCTCTCCCCTACAATCGCAGTAGGCATGTCTCTAACTTTCACCATTCACCAAACAGCAGGCACGGGCCTTGCAAGTACGGGCACGGCCCGGCGGGCGACGATGCAGTTACCGCATGGCGCAGTCGAGACACCCATCTTTATGCCGGTGGGCACGGCGGCCACGGTAAAGGCGGTGCCGCAGCATCTGCTGGAGGAGATGCAGACGCAGATTCTGCTGGGCAACACCTATCACTTGTACCTACGTCCGGGGCATGAGCGCATTCGCCGCCTCGGCGGGCTGCATCGCTTTATGAGCTGGCCGCACCCGATTCTGACGGACTCTGGCGGCTTTCAGGTCTTCAGCCTGAACAAGCTGCGCAAGGTGAGTGAAGAGGGCGTGCGCTTTCGCTCGCATCTCGACGGCTCGGCGCATTTCTTTTCGCCGGAACACTCCATCGACGTGCAGATTGCGCTGGGCGCGGATATTGTGATGGCCTTTGACGAATGCACGGAGTATCCCGCAACGCGCGAGCGTGCCCGGCAGTCGCTGGAGCTGACACAGCGCTGGGCCGTGCGCAGCCGCGATCACTTCCTGGCGCATCAGAATGAGGTTCCTTGGTTTGCGGAGCGCAACGGCCAGACGCAAAGCCTCTTCGGCATTGTGCAGGGCGGCATGTATGCCGATCTGCGCCGCGAATCTGCCGAGCGGCTGGTGGAGATTGATCTGCCGGGCTACGCCATTGGCGGCCTCAGCGTGGGCGAGCCGCGCGAATGCACGCGCGAGATCATCGCGGCCACGTTGCCGCATTTGCCTGCCGACAAGCCGCGCTATGTGATGGGCGTCGGCTATCCCGAAGAGATTGTCGAATACGCGGCGATGGGCGTGGACATGATGGATTGCGTGCTGCCGACGCGGGCGGCGCGGCATGGGCTGCTGTTTACCTCCGAAGGCCGCATGAATATCAAGAACCAGCGCTATGCGGAAGACCAGCAACCGATTGATCCAGCCTGTGGTTGCCGCGTGTGCGCGCGCTATACCCGCGCGTACTTGCGCCATCTCTTCGCCGCTAAGGAACCGCTGGCTGCCGTGCTCCAGACGATACACAATCTGGCCTTCTACCTTGACACGATGCAATCTGTACGCGATTCTATGTTGCTAGGGACACTTTCTGAACTTCTTGGTCGTGTGCAGCAGCGCGCAGGCGCAACTGCGGATGTAGCCCAGGAAACCGAATAGACCCGAAAAACAGGAAAGCAGCGGCTATCCCCCGCTGCATCCGTTGCAGAACGTGCGCAGGCGTAAGGTGAGCACGTTGCGAACGGGTACTTCTGAGCACTTCAGGGAAATTTCTGCGGCCAGAACTTCGCGACATGCGGTGTATCTGGCGGCAATTTTTAGGATTGGACGTTGACCTCGATGATCGCATTTCTGGCCGCAGCAGGCGGGCCGCAGGGCTATCTTACCTTTCTGCCGTTCGTTCTCATTTTTGTCGTCTTCTATCTGTTTTTGATTCGTCCCGGTCAGCAGCGCCAGCGCAAGTGGCAGGAGATGCTGAACAAGCTGAAGACGGGCGACCGTGTCACCACCAGCGGCGGCATGCGCGGCTCTGTCTTGTCCATTAAGGACGACGTGGTGCAGCTGCGCGTAGCTCCGGACAATCTCCGTCTGGAAGTCGCCAAGTCGGCCATCACCGCCGTAACCACCAACGACGAGGAGTCCAAGTAGCCGTGATGTCTCGATTCGTCTTCCACTCTAAATTTTCTTCATCGCTAGTTGAGTCCCATGCGTAAAAATCTAACCGGGAAAACCCTCCTCATCTTCGCTACGCTGCTGATTTTTGTCTTCGGCATCTTTGGCATTCCCAGCGGCGTCAGCGGCACGGCGCTCAAGGCCGCGCTGACCAGCCGCATTCATCTGGGTCTGGATTTGCGCGGCGGCACGCACCTGATTCTGCAGGTGATGGTGCCAGAGGCTGTCGGCGCGACGGCAGACAACGACATCACGCGCATCCAGTCTGACCTGAAAGACAACAACATCGCGGGTGCCGTTTCGACGCGGCCCGATGTTGCGCATCCGGAGATTTTGAAGGTGCTCGACGTTCCGGCGGATAAAGATGGCGCAGTGCGTTCGATGCTGGAGGATCACTACAGCGCGCAGTATGACATTAGCTCCAACGCAGACAACAGCTTTACGATGACCATGAAGCCGACCGTGGTGCGTGACATTGAACAGCGCGCGCTGGCGCAGTCGATTGAGACGATTCGCGATCGTGTGGATCGTCTGGGCGTCAGTGAGCCGGTGATTGAAGAGTACGGGCCGGGCAAGAATCAGATTCTTGTCGAGCTGCCCGGTGTGGACGATCCTGCGCGCGTCAAGGACATTATTCAGTCCACGGCGCGACTGGAGATTCACGAAGTTCTGAGTGGCCCCTATCCCGATGAACAAACGGGACTACAGGCCAACGGCGGCGTAATGCCTCCGGATGGCGAATTGATGAAGGCCTTTGACCAGAGCAGCGATGCGGGCCAGTATTACCTGTTGCGCCGCACGGCGATTGTTGCCGGCAGCGATTTCCGCGACGCGCAGCCTTCGGTGGATGTAAACCAGCGTCCGGATGTCACCTTTATTTTGACGCGCGGCGGCGGTGATCGTTTCTTCCAGTTCACCAGCTCGAACATTGGCAAGAGTATGGCTATTGTGCTGGACAATTCTGTGCGCGAAGTAGCGGTGATTCAGGGCCCGATCCGCGACCAGGGGCAAATCTCTGGCGGCGGATTTACCAAGGACACGGCAGACAATCTTTCGCTGATGCTGCGCACCGGCGCGCTGCCAGCCTCGATTCACTTTCTGGAAGAGCGCACGGTTGGGCCGTCGCTGGGCGCGGATTCGATTCGTCAGGGCGTTATTGCTGCAGTAGCAGGCATGTTGGCTGTGATGGCCTTCATGCTCTTCTACTATCATGGCGCGGGCATCAATGCGGATTTAGCTCTGGTGCTGAACCTGGTGATCCTGCTCGGCTTCATGGGCTTTACCGGCAACGTACTCACACTGCCCGGAATTGCCGGAGTCATTTTGACCATTGGTATGGGCGTGGATTCCAACGTGCTGATCTTTGAGCGGATACGCGAAGAACTCCACGCGGGCAAGTCTCCTTCAGCAGCCATCGATCAGGGCTTTGGCCATGCCTGGCTGACGATTGTGGATACGCACGTTACGACGATTGTTTCCGCAGCCATCCTGTTCCTGTTTGGAACTGGCCCGGTACGTGGCTTCGCCGTCACGCTGACCTTCGGCTTAATTGCAAATCTGTTTACCGCAGTCTTTGTTTCTCGCGTCATCTTTGACGCGATTCTGAATCGCAAGCAGCGCGGCGAGGCAATCTCGATCTAAGCGCTACGCTTGCCTGTTCGTTCGGCAGGGAGCAGCAGGTTGCTCCTTGCCCTTACAATTCGCCGGGACACACCGGGTAAGGGTTTTCTCGGTGTCTCGCAACGGTACGTTTGGAGTACGACGTGGAATTTTTTCGAGACGTCAATATCGACTGGCTAGGAAAGAAATGGTATTTCCTCGCCTTCTCGCTGGTCTTCAGCATCTCTGGCCTGGTGTCCATACTCTTTTGGCATCACATTCCGCTTGGCGTGGATTTCAAGGGCGGCGTGCAGGTCTACATCAAGTTTGCCGATGTACCGCAGGTGGATCGCATCCGCCATGCGGCGGATCGAGCCGGGCTGCATGATGTCAGCATCCAGCGGTTTGGCAGCGCTGCGGATCATGATGTGATCGTTGCCCTGCCGCAACGGGATACGTCGGAGTCCAATCTCGACGAAGGCCGCAGTTCCATCGTGCAGGCGCTGGAGTTGAATTATTCGAGCACCGGCGCTGCGAATGCAGGCAAGCTCGATCTGGATAATGCCAGCCGCGAGTCGCTGGCCGCGTATCTCGGCCAGGCCGATCCGCTGCACTATGGCGCTTCACCCAATGCAGATCAGCAGTACATGCAGGTCTCCACGGCGATTCTGAACTATCGCGATCAGGAAAAGAGTGGCCTGATTGGCAGCCTGAATGAGTTAAACGGGCGCGTGGATTCCGCCGTGCTTGCAGCGCTGCAATCCGGTACATTTCTTTCTGGATTTACCATTCGCAATGTCGAGATCGTCGGGCCGCAGGTGGGCGCAAATCTGCGACAGCAGGCCATTCTGGCTACGTTGTACTCGTTGGCTGGCATGTTGGTCTATCTCTGGTTCCGCTTTGAGCTGATCTATGGCGTGGCTGCCGTGGTTGCCGTCTTCCACGACACGCTGATTACCATTGGAATCTTCAGTCTCGCCAATCGCGAGATGACGCTAACGGTGATTGCCGCGATTTTAACGCTGATTGGTTATTCCATGAACGACACGATTGTGGTCTTTGACCGCATTCGCGAGAATCTGCGCACCATGCGGCGCGAAAGCCTGTCGGTTGTCGTCAATCGCAGCATCAACCAGACGTTGAGCCGGACTGTGCTGACCTCTGGGTTGACCTTCCTCACCGTGCTGTCGCTGTTTATTTTTGGCGGCGAGGTATTGAACGGCTTTTCCTTTGCGCTGGTTATCGGCATCTTAGTAGGTACATACTCCTCCATCGCGGTTGCCGCGCCGATGTTGGTGGCGTATCAGGATTGGCGGCTGCATCGCGGCAAGGCGGCCAGTCTCCCGGCGGGCAAGCGCGCTGGCGTATAGGTTTGGATAGATTTACTGGTTTCGTGTAAGAAATACGGAAGTCTGGGAACAAAACCCTGGGCCTCTGGTGTCTAAGTTAAGTACGAGTCGAAATGCGTTGTCTACGAGGGTTTGGCCATGTTTGAAGATAGTCTGTTGGAGTCCGGCAACAGGATCAAGACAAAGAGCAAGTATTGGATGATTGCGACCTTTGCCTTTAATGCGCTGCTGCTTGTCATTTTGATCCTGATCCCACTCATCTACCCCGAAGCCCTGCCCAGCCAGGCGATGGCTACCTTGTTGGTGGCACCGCCACCACCACCGCCACCACCGCCACCGCCACCGCCAGAGGTCAAGCTGCAGCCCGTCAAGATTCAATCGGAGATGCTGGATAATCAGCTTCACGCGCCCAGCAAGATCCCGAAAGACATCAAGATGATTAAGGAAAGCGAGGCTCCGCCGCAAGTGGCGGGTGTCGCAGGCATGGCCGGTCTGGGCGGCGGCTCAGGCGGCGTGATGGGCGGCATTATTGGTGGCATCGGCAATGGCCCGGTTGTGAAGGTGGCTCCGCCGAAGAAGCTGGTGGTCTCCTCTGGTGTAATGGCCAGTCGCGCCGTCTATCAGCCGAGTCCTTCGTATCCGCCGATTGCCAGGGCTGCTCGACTCTCTGGTACCGTGGTGTTGCAGGCGACCATTGGTCACGATGGCACAATTCAGAATTTGCGTGTCATTAGTGGCCCAACTTTGTTGCAGCAGGCAGCGATGGATGCGGTTCGCCGCTGGCGGTACAAGCCACTGTTGCTGGATGGGGTTCCTGTGGACGTAGATACCACGATCAGTGTTGTCTATAGCCTGAACGACTGATATCGTAACGCAAATAGCCACTGCTTCGCTCAGTGTTTTCCGGCTGCATAGCTAGTCGCAGACAAAGGTTTTGTACGTGTTTATCCCTAAGGAGGATAGATTCAAGTGATTCTCGCTCATCTTACTCAAGTAGCTTCTCACTCGGCGGCATTGACCGCATTCTTCCAGGATCAGGCGCCTGGTTTCAGCCCGCTTGATCTCTGGCACAACATGGGCATTCTGGCCAAAGGCGTGGCCGTGCTGCTCTTTATCATGTCCATCTGGTCGCTGGCCGTCATGATTGATCGCGCCCTCTACTTCTCGGCAGCCCGCAAGCAGTCCCGCGAATTCGCTCCCAAGGTCGCCGGTGCACTGAAGGAAGGCCGTCTGGACGAAGCCGTCAAGGTTGCAGATCGCAACAAGAAGTCACACCTGGCCGAAGTGGTTACGGCTGGCTTGCAGGAGTTCCGCAATTACGGCAGCGGCGGTGCCATCACGGTCGATCAGATCGAAGCCAGCAAGCGCGCTCTGGAGCGGTCAGAAGCCATTGTTCACGCCAAGCTGAAGCGCGGCCTGGGTGCCCTGGCCACCATCGGCTCCACGGCCCCCTTCATTGGCCTCTTCGGTACTGTCGTGGGTATCCTGAATGCCTTCCAGTCCATTGCAACCAATAAGACATCGGGTATCGGCGCCGTTGCTGGTGGTATCTCGGAAGCATTGGTTACGACAGCTTTCGGCTTGATCGTTGCCATCCCCGCGGTTATGACCTTCAACTACTTCACCAACCGCGTCGAGGCCTTTGATGTCGAAATGGACAACTCCTCCAGCGAACTGGTGGACTACTTCCTCAAGCAGGGACAACGCCGCTAGGCGATTGTTTTCTGTAGCCGCAATACTTGTCTGAGAGCGGGATTTGAACCCAAAGAGAAGTCTGGCAGGATCAGCCTACCTGCCGGACTTCCAGGGGATTGAACCTGTGATCGGACGCAGTATTTGCGCCAGAAGGCCGCATAGCTATCGCATATAACTATCGTCGATTGGATCAAACGGAGTGGGTACATGGCATTAGCAACTCGCAACGAAGGCGCAAAGGTCAATTCCAACATCAACGTCACTCCAATGGTGGACGTAATGCTGGTCTTGCTGATTATCTTCATGGTCATCACGCCCATGTTGAATAACAAGGTCAACGTAGATCTGGCCAAGGTGGATACACCCACGGCGATGCCGGACGCAGACAAAGAAGATTCGGTTGTGGTCGCCGTAACCCGCGATGGCCGCATATATCTGGGCGCGAATCAGATGTCCGTGGATGATTTGGGGCCAAAGGTCAGCGATCTTCTCACAAATAAAGTGAGCAAGGAAGTGTACATGCGCGCCGATGCGCGCGCGCACTACGGCACGGTTATGGATGCCATCGACAGCCTGCGTACGGCGGGTGTGGATGAAGTTGGGCTCCTGACAGAGCCACGCATACAGACGACAGCAGCACCACAGCCAGCACAGTAGCTAGATATTTTTGAGGGAGCGACCCGCTGAAGCGGGCATCGCTGTAAGTGAGGAATACACGATATGGGAATGACATCAGGTGGCCACGGCGGTCTCAATTCAGATATCAACGTCACGCCGATGATTGACGTTCTTCTAGTGCTGCTGATTATTTTTATGGTCATTGTCCCGACCACGCCCCACGGTCTGGATGCCCTGGTACCGCAGCCGCCCAAGAGCCCACAGCAGGACAAACAGAATGATCGCACCATTGTGGTGCAGGTCACACATCGTCCCGGTGGTGGAGAGCCAGGCTACAAGATCAACGAGACCGATGTTTCGTTAAGAGATTTGTTGCCGCAGCTTACCTCCATCTTTGCCAGCCGAGCGGAGCGTGTGATGTTCGTCAAGGGAGATCCAGAGTTGGACTTCTCTGCGGTTGCCCAGGTGATTGACATTGGTCATCAGGCTAACGTCGACCATATTGGACTGATTACTCCGAAGATTGAGGCCGGCCAGTAGGTCGGCTCTTTCTTTGCAGGCACTACTGCTTCGCGTACACAGCCCCAGATGGAAGCCGTTGGTTTCGGTTCACTTCCTTCTGAACGACCAAAACGAAAAAAACAAGTACAATCACAGAGCATAGGAAATTGCTGTCGCGCCCTTGCCGTGAGCCGACAACCTTTTGGTTCCGGTCACAGGCTGGCGTTTGAAGGAGAAATCAAGCTGCATGAATCGTAGCGCACGTTTTTCGGTAGTGGCCACCGCCATGATCGTGTTGTTGTCCCTGACTACGGGCTGCAATCATTTGAAGGCACGGGATCAACTCAACAAAGGTGTACAGGCCTATAAAAGTGGCAAGTATGAAGAGGCAATTGATCATTTCCAGCAGGCGGTGCAATTGGATCCTTCTCTGCCCATGACGCGCCTCTATCTGGCTACGGCATATGCGCAGCAGGTTGTACCCAACATCACCACGCCAGACAATATGAAGAACGCCGAATTGGCCATTGACCAATATACGGATGTTTTGACGAAGAACCCCAATGACCTGACCAGTATGAAGGGCATTGCGCAGATTTACTTCAACATCGGCCAGTTCGATCAAGCCAGAGAGTACCAGAAGAAAGTTATTGCGGTAGATCCAAAAGATCCTGAGGCCTACTACACCGTAGGTGTCATTGATTGGACTCTGGCATACAGGAATGCGATTACACTACGCCGGTCGCTCAATCTTCAGGACAACGGCGATGCCATCAAGGATAAAAAATCCTGCTCAACCCTACAGGACGAGAATGGCGCGCTTGTTCAGGAAGGGTTGAATTATCTGATGCAATCCGTGCAGCTACGTCCCGCGTATGATGACGCAATGGCCTATATCAACCTGATGTATCGCCGTAAGGCGGAGTTGGAGTGTGGCGATGATGCGGCGCGGTTGGCCGATACAGCCGAGGCCAACCAGTGGGCGCAAAAGTCGATGGGTGCCCGTAAGGCAAATGAGGCCAAGAAGAACTCGCAAACCCCTGGCGGCATTGTTCTGGATCAAAAATAGTTATAAAGCACTTCTTGCAAGTTGTCGCAGAATGCAAAGACCTCCACCACAAGTGGGGGTCTTTGTTTTGGAATTAAAAGATTGGGTAGTGTCCTAATTTGAAATCCACAGGCTTATCCTCCGATTGTGGCAAGCAGCTTGCCACGAATGAATTCTGATCTGGTTTGACCGCTGGCCTTTGCTGCCGATTCAATCATGCGTAGTTCATCCGAGGTAACGAGAATTCGGAGCATTGCGACCTTGGTACTCCCTTTGGGAAGCGGAGGCCGTCCGACTTTCTTCGGCTTAGGCTTCGATGTCGGCATTGGCTCGTAGCTCCTTCAACTCTTGCATGATGGCTACGCGTACGGCGGTTAGCGAACTCTTTCGCGAGTTGAACGCGTTCAAACTGATCACGGTAACGGTCGCGTGAGGTCAGAGCAAGGCAAACGAAGAGAACAAGCCAGTGGCTGCAAAAAGCAAATTCGTGCAACTTGAGAAAAGGATCGACGAACTGTGCTCTTTTTGTGAAAGGGTGGCCCTTCGTGCGCTGCTATTCACCCGCTTCATCTACGAGGCAGGCAAATTTGTCGTCTGGGTGTTTCGATGAGAGCGCGGTCGCCCGGATTCCAGAAAAAGATTCCAGAGAAAAACGCGGGGAGGGTACATTGAACCCTCCCCGCGCGATTTTCCAACAAACTCCCAACAGACTATGGAACCGTGTTTTACGGAACGGGGTTTTGGCTGGTGCTATTCGCTGAAGTCAGCGGATTCCAGTTGATGGTTACCGCCCGGCTGTAGTCGGTGCTCTGCTTGCTGGTGCTGTCGAGGATGTGGAACCGTAGATTCAGGGGATCGGTAACGTCGGTGGTCAGGAAGCCGGGGCCTCCTGGGTTGCCATCGCCGCCTACGGATAACCCCGTGGCGCTGAAGTAGGCGTGCGTTGTACGATCGGTAACGCACTCCGAAGCTCCAGTGGGCGGGGTGGCTGTTGCCGAACCCTGAAAGACGAGCGGGCTGGTTGGATCGCTGGCTGGCTCAGTCTCGAATGGGGCGCGGAAGTTCCAGAACCAGCGTGCCTGCGGTCATAAAGCGTTCGAGCGCTTTGGTGGCGCAACTGCTCCCGCACAGATGATAAATGTCAGAATTGCGGGAGACACTGTCATTCCAGGGCAGTAGCGTAAAGCTGCGCAGTGGCTGGCCCTCATCACAGCAGGCGGCATCGCCCAGCGTCGCCATCCACCAATGATTGGCGACCATCTTCGTCTTTCCGCAGATGTCACAGGTAAAGGCTTCATCCCAGGCCATAGGAAAACTCTTTCCGCGTACTTCATGCAGCCACACGACTGACCTCTGGCCCTACTATGATGCTCCATTGGAGCCTGAATTGGAAAGAGGAAAGGCAGCGCAAAAGGCGGAGCCTGGAACGAAGAAGAAACTTTGGTCGGGACGGGCAGATTTGAACTGCCGACCCCTCGCACCCCAAGCGAGTGCTCTACCAGGCTGAGCCACGTCCCGACGGTTTGCGTTGTGTTGAACGCAGGGGGTTCTATTTAGTCTACACCGGCTGCGGCCTTGGCATTACTGCGCCGGAGGAACATATTCCTTGGGCAGGGCTGAACCCTCGCCAAAAAAGAAGTGCTGCATCTGCTCGACCAGAAATTCCTGGGCCTCGCGTGTCCAGGGTTGCAGGCGATATTCATTCAGCAACATCTTCTGGTGCTCCACCCACTCGCCCCAGGCCTTCCTGGAAACATTGTCGTAAATTTTCTGGCCAAATTCACTGTCGAAGGGTGTCTCGTCCAGACCCTCCATTTGCGCCTTGTACTTCGCGCACATCACCATGTGTGCCATGCAGAATTGCTCCCATCAAGATTCGTTCTCGTCGCCGAGTGGGTCGTCGTAACCCGCTCTGGGCGCGAATCTCTATTGTACGGCGTACCGAACGACAAACGCGAAAACGCTGCCAAATCATGGGCCATCTGTGCGGTTTAGCGCTTGCGTTTGTCGCGCTTGGATTTTTTAATTTTTTTACGCTGCTTTTTTGCGGCAGCGGTTCCTCGTTGCTTACCGCTGGAGCGCTTCTCGCCTCGTTCGCCGAGCAAGGTCGCTTCGATCACAGAAAATTGCAATTTATTTTCCGAGGTGTCGATGCGATCCAGAATTACCTGCACGCGATCACCCGCCGCGTAGCAATGGCCGGAGTGTTCTCCCATAATCTGCCGCGTGTTTTCGCGATAGGTATAGCGATCGTTGCGCAGACTATCGACCGGGACAAGTCCCTCGACAAACAGATCGTCCAGTTCGACAAATAATCCGTAACGCGTAGCGTTCAGCACAATGGCAGAAAACTCCTCGCCCACGCGGTCGCGCATAAAGCGAACCTTCTTCCACTCGATCAACTCACGCTCGGCATCGGCGGCCCGACGCTCGTTCTCGCTGCACTCCTGCGCAATGGCGGCTAGCTCAGCTTCTTCCATTGGAAATTGAATCGTCGGCTTCGCAGTAAGCCAGGGTGGCTGCTTTCGCGCCAACTGTGCTCCGGGAATTTCTCTTTTCCAAGGCGGCAGTGCATCAATTTTTTCCGGCAACGCGACATGGCCGTCCACGCCGGATGCCAGCAACGCTTTGGCGATGCGGTGAATGATGAGATCGGGATAGCGACGAATCGGAGAAGTGAAGTGCGTGTAGCTGGGAGCGGCCAGCGCGAAGTGTCCGACGTTTTCCTCGCTGTAGCGCGCCTGCTTGAGCGAGCGCAGCATCAAATAGGTGAGAATGCGCTCCTCCGGTTTGCCTGCGAGACGCGCTGTCAGCTTTTGATACATCTGCGGCGTGACGGGAATATCTTCGGGAATTTCGACGGTATGTTTTTGTTCTCTGCCGCCGCTCTGTCTTGTCGAACTGCGTCGCATTCGGTCGCGCTTGTCGCCGCGTAGTTCCATCTTGTGCACCGGCAGCGCGCCGATTCCCAGCGAGTATCCAAAGCTCGCGGCAATCTCCTCGAAGTTCACAATGCGTTTGGGATCGGGCTTCTCGTGGATGCGATACAGGCTGGGCACGCCGAGGGTTTCAATCCAGGTGGAGACGGCTTCATTGGCGGCCAGCATACATTCTTCAATCAGGCGATTGGCCCAGGTACGCTCCGAGCGCGTCACGCCGCTCATCTGGCCGTGCGCGTCGAATTGGATTACAGGCTCCGGCAGATCAAAGTCGATGGAGCCGCGCCGTTCGCGCTGCGTGTTCAGCAGGCGGGCCAGCGCGTAGAGCCGCTCCAGTTCTGGAACAAGCGCGGCAAACTCCGCGCGCGCGGAGGCATCGCCTTCCAGAATTGCGTGAACCTGCGTATAGGTCATGCGTTGTGCAGAGCGAATGACACCCTCGCAAATCTCCGCTGCACGCACCACGCCGTCGCTGGAGATTTGCAGGATGCACGACAGCACCAGACGATCTTCATCCGGGCGCAAGCTGCATACATCGGTGGAAAGTTCGGCAGGCAGCATGGGAATGGCGCGGTCAGGGAAGTAGACGGAGTTCCCGCGCAGACGCGCCTCCAAATCCAGCGCGGTGCCCGGACGAACATAGGCAGCAACATCGGCGATGTGAACCTGCAACTCGTAGCCACCGTCTTCCAGGGAGCGGGCAAAAACTGCATCATCAAAGTCGCGCGCGGTCTCGCCGTCAATGGTGACAATAGGCAGCCCGCGAAAATCGCGGCGACCTGCGTAAAGCGCTGGATTCTTTTCTGGCGGAATGGCCACGGCACGCGCCTCATCCAGCACGCGGTCAGGAAATACATGCGGCAGATGATGCTTGCGGATGAGGATTTCGACATCCACACCAAAGGCATCGCGGTCGCCGAGAATTTCGATGACACGGCCACGCGGCGCGCGTGTCGGCGTAGGCCAGTCCGTTACCTCGACATTCACCACCAGGCCTTCCAGATCGCTCTGCGTAGCGGCGGCCAGCGCCTCCGCACGCAACACTTCGGCCCCCAATACGCGATGTGGCGTTATCGCTTCCACAGCAGACAGCTCGCAGCCGACAGGAATAACAATCGGCTGCGTCATGCGTTCATCAAGCGGAGAAACAAAGTTGGCGCCCGCGCGATTTTCTCGCCCGCCTCTTTCTTCCCATTTTTCGCTCGACGCTCGACTATTGCGGCCATAGTGAAAGATGCCGACGACGGTCGGATTGCGACGCACCATCACGCGAAGGATGCGTCCGGCGCGACGGCCATCGCCACGCGCAGGCATCAACTCCACCAGCACGGTGTCGCCCTGCATCGCGTCTTCCAGCGCATCGGGAGGAATAAAAACATCTTGATCCTGACCTGCTCCGCGCTGCAAGGGGCGCACAAAGCCAAAGCCGTCGCGATGCAGATCCAACCGCCCGCTTACCAGCGTGTCTCTCGATTGCGCGGAGGTCTGCGCAGACTGGGGCAAGGCCCATTGCTCGCGATCCACCTTGGTCAATAGGCCGCGCGCTGTGAGTCGGGCAAGTTGTTCCAGCAGCAGGCGCCGCTCGCGCCCGCCGCCCAATCCCAGCTCGCGCACCAGTTGTTTGTAGCTAGCGCGTTGGCCCGCAGAACGTTCCACACGGCGAAGCAGGTCTCGATCCGTCATAATTCACGCAACATATTTTTGTGCAATGCCATTGATTCTTATGGTACCTTTGGCTGCAAGGGTTGGCTTCCTTTTCTGGTTGAGTACCATTTTTGCCCTCAACCCCTATAATTTTTGATAGTTAGACAGGACTGTGCACCTTGCTGGAGTAGGATGACAGCGAGGGTCTACGATCACCGAAGGCCGCTTCTATGGAATGCAAGGTACGCATTTCGAGCAGCCAACGAACTGAAAGGATTACGGAAGACAATGTGGAAACCGAATCAACCCGGAACTAGCGCTCTGACCCCTTCCTCTCCAGAACCGGTGCGCTCGCAGCTGCCTGTAGCGACCGGCGGGGAGACGCCGCAACCACGTCACACCCCAACCCCAACCGCCGCCGCTGGCGAACAGGCGACCATTGGAAAATCCCTGGTGATTAAGGGAGAAATCTCTGGCAGCGAGACGCTCTACATTGACGGACAAGTGGAAGGCTCGGTGAACATGTCGGGCAACCGCGTCATTGTTGGGCGCAACGGCACCGTGGCGGCCAACATCGCTGCGCGCGAGGTCGTGGTGCTCGGCAAAGTGCGCGGCAACATCAATGCCAGCGACCGCGTCGATGTTCGCAGCGAAGGCTCTTTGACCGGCGATGTGGTGGCCCAGCGCATCAGCATTGAAGATGGTGCCTACTTTAAAGGCGGCATTGATATTCGCAAGCCAGGCACCAATCAGGTAAAGGAGCAGGAGCGGTTGCAGGCACCCAATTCGCAGTCGATGGCTCCGCAGATCGTCAGCTCGATGTAAGTCCTGAGTCGGCAGAACGCTTGCCGATGAATCCAGCACTTCGCATGGCTTTCGCGTAAACGCGGAGGTCATGCGGGGTTTGCGTCTGCCGATCCCCCAGTACCCCATTTCAGAGCGCTGCATCCTTTTCTACGGTTCTGCATCTATTTCTACTGCAATACGGAGGTGGGCTGATGCTAAACATTCGTTACAACAAAGATCGTGGTCACGCGAATCATGGCTGGCTGGATACGCACTTCACGTTTTCCTTTGCGGATTATCACGACCCAAAGTACATGGGATTTCGCGCCCTGCGCGTCATCAATGAGGATTCCATCGCGCCCAGCATGGGATTTGGCACCCACGGTCATCGCGATATGGAGATTCTTTCTTACGTGCTGGACGGCGAGCTAGAGCATAAGGATTCACTTGGCTCCGGCGGCGTGCTGCGTCCGGGAGAAGTGCAGTTCATGTCCGCCGGTACCGGCGTTCGGCATAGCGAGTTCAACCCTTCGACGACGGAGGCCGGCCATCTGTTGCAGATCTGGCTGCTGCCGAATCAGATGGGCTTAGCGCCGCAGTATGGGCAGAAGATATTTCCCATCGCTGCGGAAACCAATCGCCTACACCTGATTGCTTCGCAGGATGGTCGGGAGGGATCGTTTGCCATCCGCAGCGATGCAGAATTTCGCGCAGGAAAGTTGGAGGCGGGAGCCAAGCTGGATGTGCCCTTGACGCTGGGGCATGGCTGGCTGCAGGTGGCACGCGGCGCGCTCACTGTGAATGGAATGGCGCTCACCGCAGGCGATGGCGCTGCCATCACGGACGAAAAATTGTTGCATCTGGCTACGGATGCTGGTGCAGAGCTTCTTCTCTTTGATTTGGCGTGATTTGGCGTAACAGGATCGGTGCTCACCACGCAAGCCAAAAGAGGGCTTGAGTGATGCACCCGCGTTAGGAGGGGCTTTATCCGCGCGCCGTTGCCGGCAGAATCTCATCCACGTCGATCCATTGCGTAGGATAGTTGCCGGTATAGCAGGCGGTGCAGTAGCGCAGGTCTTTGCTCTCTCCGCAGGATTGCAGCAGGCCGTCGAGCGAGAGATAGGCCAGCGAATCGGCCTCAATAAACTGGCGTATCTCCTCGACTGACTGATTGGCTGCGATCAATTCGCGCTTGCTCGGCGTATCGACGCCATAGAAACAGGGCGAAATAGTCGGCGGGCAACTGATGCGCAGATGCACTTCCTTCGCGCCCGCGCCGCGCACCATGCGCACAATCTTTCGGCTTGTTGTCCCGCGAATAATGGAGTCGTCAATGAGAATGACGCGCTTGCCCTCCAGCAGATTCCGCACGGGATTTAATTTAAGCTTGACACCAAAGTCGCGCACGCGCTGTTCTGGCTCAATAAAAGTCCGACCTACATAGTGGTTGCGGATCAGTCCGAAGCGAAAGGGCAGGCCACTTTCCGCTGCGTAGCCAATCGCCGCTGTCACGCCGGAGTCGGGAACAGGCACTACTAAATCGGCGGCAACGGCGGACTCCCGCGCCAACTGACGGCCCATTTCCTCACGGCTCTCCTGCACCCAGCGGCCAAAGATGCGGCTGTCGGGGCGCGCAAAATACACATGCTCAAACACGCAACTGGATTGCGGCAGGCCGCTGGCATACTGGCGGGAACTGACGCCCTCGCGCGAGACCATGACCAGCTCACCCGGCAGCACATCGCGCTCATAGGTCGCGCGCAGCAGATCGAAGGCGCAGGTTTCGGAGGCAAAGACAACCGTCTCCGTGCCATCTTCATTCTGGATGCGCCCCATCGACAAAGGCCGGAAGCCGCGTGGATCGCGGGCGGCAAAGATGCGGTCGCGCGTCATCATGACGATGGAAAATGCGCCTTCAACCTGACGCAGCGAATCGGCAATGGCGTCGATCAGCGTGGATTCTTTGGAGTGCGCGATCAACTGCACAATAATTTCTGAATCGCTGGTGGTTTGAAAGATGGCACCATCGTTTTCCAGGCGTGCACGCATGCTGGTCAGGTTCACCAGGTTGCCGTTGTGCGCGATGGCGATCAAGCCCTTGGTGGATTCGACGCGAATCGGCTGGGCATTCAGCAGTGCGGAGTCGCCGGTGGTGGAGTAGCGCGAGTGTCCAATCGCCAGCGAACCGGGCAGTTTGTCGAGCACATCGTCAGTAAAAATCTCGGCGACCAGCCCCATGCCTTTAATGTTCCAGAGATTTTCGTAGTCGGCGCTGGCGATTCCGGCAGACTCCTGCCCGCGATGTTGCAGTGCATAGAGGCCCAGATAGACCTGTCGCGCCGCGTCGGGATGATTGTGAATGGCCACGACACCGCACTCTTCGCGCAATTTGTCGAAGGGAGTGTCGTCACGCGTATCGTCGAGCATATCGTCGAGGACATCAGCGTGCGTGTAGTGCGGCTCCAGATCGTTCCTGTCATTCTTCATGCCTGGTGGCTTCATGCTTGGTGAACTTCCTGTCGCAGCGTGGATTCCAGGCTCTCGGCCCACAGGGGATGCAGTTCCGCAATGCTGGCGGAAAGCAGCGCGCGCTTGTCGGCCTGAATCTTCAGAATGCTTGTTGTCGTGACGCCCCGTGCCTCGACGCTGAGGCCGTACTGTGCGGCGAGTTGTTCAATCTGTTGTACGGATGCTGCCGAGCAGGTGAGGATCACGCGACTGGCAGCTTCGCCAAACAGCGTGAGCAGGTCAGATACGTGCGGAGCAGTCAGCGTGATCTCTGCGCCAAGCTGATTGCGGAATCCACCTTCGGCCAGCGCCACGGCCAGTCCACCGTCGGAGATATCGCGGGCCGAATGCAGCAGCCGCGCTTGAGCCAATGCGGCCAGTGCCTGATGCAGCTTCGCTTCCGCAGCCAAATGGAGCGCAGGCGGCGCTCCCCACAAGGAATGGAAAATTGCCTGCGCGTATTCGCTGGAGCCAAAGCTGGCCATCTGCGAGGAGGTTGGCGCGTTTTCTTTCGCAGGCACCGCAGCCAGCACCAGCACCGTGTCGCCTGCGTGTTGAAAATCTGCGGGGACAGCGGTGGTCACGTCCTCCAAAATGCCGACGATGCCGACCACAGGCGTGGGATAGATGCCTTCGCCCTTCGTCTCGTTGTAGAGCGAGACATTGCCGCCAGTAATCGGCGTGCCGAGCGCAGTGCAGGCAGCGGCAATGCCGTCGATGGCCGTCGAAAGCTGCGCCATGATCTCCGGCTTTTCTGGATTGCCAAAGTTCAGGCAATTCGTCGCAGCAACGGGAATCGCGCCCGTGCAGGCGACCTTGCGGGCTGCCTCAGCCACGGCGTGCGCCGCGCCCAGTTGTGGGTCGAGATAGCACCAGCGGCCATTGCCATCGAGCGCCATCGCCAGGCCGCGCTGTGTGCCCTTGATGCGCATTACGCCACCCTCGCCACCGGGGCCTTGCACGGTATTGGTCTGCACCATGCTGTCATACTGCTCATGCACCCAGCGCTTGCTGCATACATTGGACGAAGCCAGTAGCACGCGCAGATCCGCAAGATTAACCGCTGCATCGCGTGGCGATTCGATCTGCTTCAGAATTTCTTTGGCTGGCACGGCTGGCACGGGAGCCTTCCATGTACCGACGGGCCGGTGATACTTTGGCGCTTCATCGGTGAGCGACGTGTTGGGAATATCGGCGACCAGTTTGCCGCGATGCAGAATGCGCAGGCGTGGCTCCGCAATCACGCTGCCGACGATGACGGCATCCAGCCCCCACTTTGCGAAAACCTTCAGGACTTCTTCAGCGCGGCTCTTTTCGGCTACTAGCAACATGCGCTCCTGGGATTCGGAGAGCATCATTTCATACGCTGTCATTCTGGTTTCACGCTGGGGAATCTGATCCAGTTCCATCTCAACGCCCACGCCGCCGCGCGCGCCCATCTCGCAGCTCGATGAGGTCAGCCCGGCTGCGCCCATATCCTGAATGCCGACAATCGCGCCGGTGCGCATCGCCTCCAGACAAGCTTCAAGCAGCAGCTTTTCCATGAAAGGATCGCCGACCTGCACATTGGGCCGCTTCTGTTCGGAGCCATCGTGAAACTCCTCGCTGGCCATGGTTGCGCCGTGGATGCCGTCGCGGCCTGTTTTCGCGCCAACATAAATCACCGGGTTGCCAATGCCGGTGGCCTTGCCATAAAAAATCTCATCCTTGCGCATCAGCCCCAGCGCAAAGGCATTTACCAGCGGGTTGCCACTGTAGCACGGCTCAAAGCGCGTTTCGCCGCCCAGGTTGGGCACGCCGAAGCAGTTGCCATAGCTGGCGATGCCGCTGACCACGCCCTCCAGAATGCTGTGGTTCTTGTGGAGTACGGCGGTCGGGATCGCTTCCCCGGCTGCTGCGATTGGCCCGATCCGTAGAGAATCCATCACGGCCAGCGGACGCGCGCCCATCGTAAAGATGTCGCGCAGAATGCCGCCCACGCCGGTGGCCGCGCCCTGAAAGGGTTCAATGTACGACGGGTGATTGTGCGATTCGATCTTGAAGGCGCAGACCCAGCCATCGCCCACGTCGATGATACCCGCATTTTCGCCCGGCCCCTGCACCACGCGCGCGCTCTCGGTTGGCAGGCGCTTCAGATGGACGCGCGAGGATTTATAGGAGCAATGCTCGCTCCACATCACGCTGTAGATGCCGAGTTCAGTCAGGCTGGGGGTACGGCCCAGCGCTTGCAGAATGCGCTGGTACTCGTCGTCCGTAATGCTGTGCTGCCGCAGCAATTCCGGCGAAAGTGTCGCCGGTTCGGGGGTCGCAGTGGAGATGGCTGAGTTCATGCTGGGAATCTTTATTGTTGCACGCCCAGGGGCATCCTGTGGATAGGGAACGTGACGCGGCGAGAGAAAATGTGGACTCTATCTACGCTCCAGCTTTCTGATACACTAACAAGGTGCGCGGCAGACGAACTCTGCCTTCTTGCGCGCGTCCAACGCAGTATCCAGCCAAACATTCGGGGAGTGGCTCAGCCTGGTAGAGCACCTGGTTCGGGACCAGGGGGTCGGAGGTTCAAATCCTCTCTCCCCGACC
>OLLR01000075.1_pt1 | contig 93423 bp, 93 predicted proteins | sample 1604601 | NCBI WGS metagenome assembly OLLR01 (sample SAMEA104055725, study PRJEB20765) | soil metagenome | biome: Arctic tundra; feature: Polygonal ground; material: soil | place: USA | collected 2011-09 | depth 0-0.5 m | reverse complement strand
AGCTCAATAACGTCTGAGCATCGGACGATTTCCGCTATTTCTGCCATGATGGATGCGAGGGTTTGTTTGCATCATGCATCGCGTTGAATTTCTCCTGCTGCTCCCTTTTGCCCTGCTGATCGCTGGCACCGCAACCGCGCAAAATAACTATGAGATTCAGGTCTATCCATCCGAGACCATCGCTCCTAAAACTCTACTGACGGAACTGCACAGCAATTACACCCTTGAGGGCAGCACGACAACCCAATACGGGATGGCCCCCACGCAAGGCCAGGAGCACGAGACCATCGAGCTGACGCAGGGACTCAACGACTGGTCGGAACTGGGCTTCTACATCTTCACTGCCGAGAGCTCCAGCAGTGGCGTGCAGTGGGTGGGCGATCACATCCGCCCGCGCGTGCGTGTTCCGGCAAGCTGGCACTGGCCGGTCGGTCTGAGCCTCTCGAATGAGATTGGCTACGCGCGCCCGGAGTTTTCCAATCCAACCTGGTCGTGGCAGATTATGCCTATCGTCGATCAGACACTCGGCAAGTGGTACTGGTCGGTGAACACGACGATGGCCTGGGGCATCCATCCCGTGACGCCGCTCTTGAGTTACACCACGCAACAGCGGCAGACCTATTACCGCGATGTCTCCCCCGGAGGACTGACCTTTGGCCCGGCGGCGACCGTGACCTATCAGCCCAACAAGTATTACAACGTTGGCCTGGAGTACTACGCCTACTATGGTCAGTTTGGGGAGTTTGTCTCGCTGCACAATCAGCAGCAGCAATTTTTTCCTGTAGTGAATCTTTTTGTTTCGCCCAAGTGGGAGATCAACGTGGGAGCAGGCTGGGGCGCGACCGCTGGCACCGATCATCTGATCGTGAAAGCCATCCTGGGCCACTACTTCAACTGGGGCGGCAAGAAGTAACCAAGCCAACCAGCGCTAACCCAGCCTTGCAGCCCCGTAGCTTGCTATGGTTCGATATACGATCCACTATTCAACGCAGAAGAAAGAGTGCCCGTGGTCGGTAGAACCGTATAGGGCATGTAGGTGCCACCATACACAATATCTTGCCAATTGACGGTCGTTCCGCTGCTGGCGCTTGGGAAAAATCCTGAGATCGAAGTTAGATTGGGGACGATGAGGTTCGTCGCGCCGTTTTGATACCCAGCCGTCGCAGTGACCGTCAGAATGCTCTGCGTGGTCGCGCTTGTAGACCAATCCATCTCCGCGTAATCCGCAACCGCAGATAAGCCGGAAAAGCCCGTATAGCTGAAGGCAAAGCTGGGAAAGGCAGCGGGAGTTGGCGCCGTGTAGGTCAGGGGAGCAGGAAACTGCAAAGCAATCGGAGCGGCGGTTGTCGATAACTGTCGAATGTAGACCGACTGGTTTGAAGCATTGGCCGTGCTCGCCGAGAAAGAATAAAAGTCTCCGTTTTGCGCTTCCGACGCGGGAACCCCTGGATATTGCGTAGCAGAACTACTGCTGAGAAGTTTGAAAGCTGTCTCGTTCGCTGTGTCGTAATACATACCCACAGAGGGCGTGGCATTGAAACCTGTGGGAATGTGGGTGACGGAGATAGGCTGCATGGTGGTCACGGCATCGGTGGAAGCCAGCGTGACCACATTGCCGCCATTGACAGCGCCGGGAACAGTCTGGGAGCGAACGATCTTCAAGCCCAGGACGTTAGAAGACGCGTCCTGGGCAACCACTGCGATATCATTCGACCCACTGGCTATCGTGGCGGAAAATGACCCGGAAGCACCAGTCACAGAAGCTCCATATCCAAATTGTCCGTATATCTGCACGTTCGCGGTGCCGGCAATCGCGGTGGCATTTACGCTTCCTGTCACGGTTCCAGCAGTGGGAACCGGAAGACAGCTTACCGCATACGTTGTGCCATCCTGGATGGTGGCCTCAATGACATATTCGTAATTCAGCGGCCCCTGACCCTGCACGGTTGGGCAAACGTAGGCGATGGCATAGGTCGTGGTGCCTTGCGGGAGAGTGAAGCTCAACTCTCCACTTTGCAGGGTTGCCGCTGCCCAGGTACCTGTGCCGATTTGCTCCGCTGCCACAAGTGGCGCGGGCCCCGAAAATATCACCTGGATGGCTGTCCCTGTGGGTGGGTGTGTCGGCCCAGCGACGCCGCCGCAGCCGCACAGGCACGCCACCACCGTAGCCATCAAAACATAGAGGACAGACTGTCTGACAAAAACTTCATTTCTGGGCCGCATCATGATCCTTTCATATACCCGGCGTATACGAAGGCAGAAGAGAAAATGCAAAAAAAATCCAATATGAAGGGTATCTACATGTACCCTGCCATGTTCTGTACACTCCGTATACCACAATAGGTATAGGCCTTCCAGAGAAAAGCGCCCCCATAGAAAGGATTTTTCATCCAACGGCATAATAGCGGTTTATAGCACCGAATACGCCTTCAATACGCCTTCGTGGATGCTGGCTTTCCCCTGGACAAACAATAATTATTATTATTTAATATGAATTGTGGAAGAGGAGATTTCCAATTCGTTTCGCGAGCTTTGCGGACAGCATGGGCTGGCGGTGACGCACCAGCGTCAGGTTCTCTATGAGGTCATGCAGCAGATGCCGGGCCATCCCAGTCCAGAGGATGTCTATCACCGGGTTCGCAAACGTGTTCCGTCTATTTCCCTTGCAACCGTTTATAAAAACATTCATCTATTTATAGAGAGCGGGATTCTGCGCGAGGTCAGCCAGCATCACGGATCGCTGCGCGTGGAGAGGAATGAGGAGCCGCACCATCATCTGATCTGCACGGTATGCAAATCCATCACAGACATCGACGAGGTTTTTTTAGGATTGTCCGTCAAACAGAGCAGGCTCTCCGGCGGGTTTCTTGTTGAGCGCTACGCCGTAGACATTCTGGGACGCTGCAAGTCCTGTCAATCATAAAGGTCAGCGTAACTGCCAACCGGCCCACAGATTTTTAACCCAGCAACACCTATAAAGGAGTACCACCATGCTTGGAATCGGCGAGAAGTTCCCCAGTTTTTCCGTTACCGCAACCGTCAGCCGCGACAAAGACAAGGCCTTTGAGACCATTACCGACAAAAGCTATCCGGGCAAGTGGAAGGTTGTCTTCTTCTGGCCGAAGGATTTCACATTTGTCTGCCCGACGGAGATTGCCGCCTTTGGCAAGCTGAATGGCGAGTTTGCCGCGCGCGATGCGCAGGTGCTGGGCGCAAGCATCGATTCAGAGTTCGTCCACCTGGCCTGGCGCAACAACCATGAAGACCTTAGAGATTTGCCCTTCCCCATGCTGGCCGATATCAAGCGCGACCTGAGCGAGCAACTCGGCATTCTCGATCCCAACGCGGGCGTGGCGCAGCGCGCAACCTTCGTCGTCGATCCAGAAGGCATCATCCGCTTCGTCTATGTAACCGATCTTTCTGTGGGCCGCAATCCGCAGGAGGTGCTGCGCGTGCTGGATGCCTTGCAGACCGATGAACTCTGCCCCTGCAACTGGCACAAGGGTGAAGCCACGCTGACGGTCTAATCGTGTCGAACGCCAGCATCGTTTGCAGGAGCATTCCCCGCCCATTCTAGCCGCAAACAACGCGGCTAGAATGGGGCACCCGACGTTCCTGCTCGTTCTCCCACCCTTCGCAAAATCGCGAAGAGTGGGGCACCCGAATGCACACCGAAACCGCCGCAACCCAGGAGAAGCCCATGACACTCGACGCTGTAATCCAGCAACTGCCGGACTACGCCAAAGACCTGAAGCTGAATTATTCGACGTTGATTGGGCAGAATACGGAGCTGACACCCACGCAGCTATGGGGCAGCGTGCTGGTCAGTGCGATGGCGGCGCGCCAGCCCATGCTGACGCAGGCTGTGCTTGCTGCTGTGGCAGAACAGCTTCCCACGGCGACGGTGGAGGCGGTCAAAACAGCGGGCGCCATTATGGGGATGAACAACATTTTTTATCGCTTCCATCACCTGACGAAGAATGAAAAATATGCCACCATGCCCGCGCGGTTGCGCATGAATGGCATTCGCACGCATGGGGCCGATCCCGTGGATTTTGAACTGTGGTGCGTGGCCGCTTCTGCAGTGAATGGCTGCGGCAAGTGCGTGGATTCCCACGAGCAGGTGCTGCGGCAAAAGGGCGTGACAGAAGAGATCATTCTGGCCGCCGTGCGGATCGCCGCGTTGATCCACGCCGTGGCCACGGTGCTGGATGCCCAAATAGGGGTTACCGAAGCCGTTACCGTGGGGTAGATTCTCTAAAAATTGAAAAGATAGTCCTGCCATCCGGAGCGGTGGAGTCGTACACTTGAATTGCACCCATTGGTTTCAGTTGTCTTGCCAGACTATGCCCATTCCCCCCCCAGGCCGTCTAACCTTTATGTGTCGATCCGAAGCGATTCGTCTCTTTCTTTTCCTGCTGGTTGTTTCTCTGGCTGGAATGACTGGTTGCAACAATTTCTTTGTCCCCGTATGCCAGGAGACGAATACCTGTAACGCAGGCACTGGCGGCGCTGGGTCGCCGACGATCACCAGCATCAGCCCCACCAGCGGATCGAGCGGAACTACCGTGACGTTGACTGGAACGAACTACACCGGCACAACGGCCGTGGCCTTTGGCAGCGTGGCTGCCGCCACGTTTAACGTCGTCTCCGCCACGCAGATTACGGCAGTTGCGCCTGCCGGAACTGGCTCGGTGTACATTACGGTGACAAACGCCAGCGGCACCAGCAACGGCGAATCCTTTAGCTATGGCACGGCAGCCGCCACCAGCTACATCTATGTGGCCAATCAAAATGCTGGCACCCTTTCGGTATTTTCTCTCAGCGCTGGAACGCTGTACAACGTCTCCGGGTCTCCCTTTACGGTGACTGGCGCGCCCAGCGCTATTGCTACCACGCCCAGTGGTTCTCTGCTGTACGAGGCCAGCACCTCTGGCGCGGTCTATGTCTACACCATCGGCTCAAATGGCGCGCCAACGCTGGGCAACAGTGGTACCGCAGTTGTTTCCTTGGTATCAGCTCCAACTTATATGGCGATTGACAGTACGGGCACCTGGCTGTTCCTGGTCTCCAGCACTGCGTCGCAGCTCCTCGAATATCAGATCACTCCCAGCACCGGCGCGCTGACTGCTGCGACGGGATCCCCGTTTACGCTGGGCGGCGGCGACCCCACGCAGATCTTCCTGACGCCCAACAACCAGTTTGTCTACGTGGGAGAGGCGCTCAACACCTCCGGTACTGGCGTGGGCGGAATGGATTCTTTCACTCTGGATGCCACCACGGGCGCGCTCGCCAACCCGCTGCATTATCCGGCGAAAACTTCGCTGAGTTCGGACGATGCCCTGGGCGGCGATGCCAAATCCCAATTTTTATTTGTAGGCGAGACGGCCAGCGGCATTCGAGCCTTCAGCATTGGAACGGGCGGCAGATTGACCGAGGTTACGGGATCGCCGTTTCCCTCGGCGCTGGGGCCATCTGCCATTGCGATGGATCCAACCAATACCTATGTCTACGTCGCCTATCGCTATGCTGACAAAATTGAAGGGTATACGCTGGGATCGACGGGAGCGCTAACGCTTCTGAGCAGTTCTCCCTTTGGCACGGGTTCCCAACCGATTGCCATGTCGCTGGACGCGAACAGTCAGTACATGGTTGTGGCTGACTTTGGCGGCATTCCTGATCTTGAAGTCTTTAGTTTTGATGCGACCAGCGCTGGGAAGCTGGATCCTGTTGCGAATACGGTTACAGGAACGGATCCAACCGTACCGATTTCCATGGCCGTTGCCAAATAAGGATTAGGAGGGATTCGCGCCGTGCAGCATTCGGAGAGATCGCCCGATTCCCGTCGCAGCCCCAATTCCCATCGCAACGTTGGTTCCTGGGCAACGCGATTCTCTGTGGCATTCTTCTTTGGCGCGTCGCTCTGGCTGGCAGGTTGTGGCCATTTTCATTCCCATAAACATGTCGAATCTGTTTACGTTGCCACCCGGCAACCCACCTTTCTGCGCGACCGCGTCGCCGCCATCTCCAACCACACGGCCCAGGTAAGCAACGGGGAGCGCCTACAGGTGCTGGAACATATCCACCGCTTTCTGAGAGTGCAGACGGAGCAGGGTGACATAGGCTGGATCGAAGATGCGGCGGTGCTCAATCAAGCCGAGTATGACAGCTTTGTTGCCCTGCAGGCCCAGCACGCGCACGATCCGGTCATCAGCCGTGTGGTACTGCGCGATGACCGATTCCTGCACCTGACTCCAGGGGTAAAAACGGAGCACTTTTATCTGATCCCCGCCAACACCAAGCTGGAGATGCTGGTGCGAGCCTCCATCCCCAAGGCCGTAGGCGCGGCACTGCTTCCTTCGCCCGCTGCGACGCACAAGGCGAATCGCAACAAGCATGCTGCCAGAGACAGCGACGAACCCGCAGTTCCCGCAGAAGACTGGTGGCTGGTACGCGACAGCGCAGGCCACACCGGATGGATGCTGGCGCGGCAACTGGATGTGGATGTTCCTGACGACGTTGCACAATATGCCGATGGCCAGCGCATGGTGGGGGCGTATGTGCTCCGCACCGTCAGCGATCCAGCATCCGGCAAGCCTAATGGGCAGGTGCCGGAGTATGTGACCGTGCTGACCTCGTATAAAGACGGGCTGCCGTATGACTTTAACGCGGTGCGCGTCTTTACCTGGGACATGCAGCATCATCGTTATGGAACAGCCTTTCAGGAGCATAATCTGGCTGGATTCTTCCCTGTCACAATTGGCCAGCAGGATTTTGGCAACGGGCCGGAGCCGGTCTTCTCCATTCAGGTGGCGACGGTCAGCAGGAATCGGTTCTATGCTGCAAAGACAGGTGAGACCGGCGCTGCCCTCCCCGGTCAGACTGAAACCCAGACCTATCGGTTGGAAGGAAATCGGGTACACCGCGTGCTTCCGCCGGGAACGAAGCAGACGGGTTCGAAACATTCCACGAAGCAGCACGCCACGCAACAGCACTAGCGCGGGCGAAGTACGCTACACGCCAAAATTCCAGAAATGATCCACCGGGCCATGTCCCTGACCGATGGGGTCGGCAGCCCGCATTGCTCCCGCAACGTAGCTCTTGGCAGCCTCGACGGCGGAGCGGTCGGCATTACCCAGCGCCAGCCGCGCCGCCAATGCACTGGAAAAGGTGCAACCCGTGCCATGTGTAGCCTGGGTTGCGATGTGCTGGCCCGGAAACCAGTGGCTCCCCGCATTCAGGCTCATCAGCAGATCGTCGGGCCGGGCGGCGTGGCCTCCGGTAACGACCACGCGCAGGGTGGGATTGCCCAGCTTGGCGGCCAGCTCCAAAAGTACCTGCCCGCTGGCCTCGGTTTCTTCGCGCGTCTGCGTCACGGCTCGACCCGTAAGTGCTGCCAATTCCTGTAGATTGGGCGTGATCCAGTCCACCAGCGCCAGCAGATCATTCCGCAGAACCACCTGACCTGCGGCATCCAGAAGCTCCGCGCCAGAGCTGGAGCGTAGGATGGGATCGAGCACGACGGGAACCTTGGCCAGCCCAGACTGGCCTTTCAGGAAGGCCGCGACCACGCTGGCAATCTCCCCGGTAGCCAACATTCCTATCTTTATTGCGGCAAAGCGTACATCCCCGGAGAGCGAACGCAACGTCTCACTCACTGTGCGGGCGGAAACCGGTTCGACGGCTAGGACGCCGAGGGTGGACTGCACGGTAAGCGCCGTAATGCAGGCCATGCCATAGATGCCGTGAGCGGCAAAACTCTTGATATCAGCCAGAATGCCTGCCCCACCGGAGGGGTCAAACCCGGCAATGCTCAGGGCTAGTGGTCTTGCTGACGGAACAGACGAGGTTTCTGGAGATGTTGGAGCCGAAAACGAGGGGTGCGGGTCAGAGGTCACAGACGATCACAGTGTCATTCTGGGTCACAGAACCCTGTTGCCATGTTGTTGGATTTACGCCACAAACGGGAGGGCGAATGGAACAGGAAAAGACGTAGCATTAGGAGTACCACAATGGGAAGAAAAAAGCAAGAAAAAAAAGAAAATAAACCTTTTAATTTCTTTGACTTAGGTACTATTGTCTCGGTACACTTATAGGTGTTGGGCAGCTATGAATATACTCTCTGAAAATTCGATCCTGAATGAACGAACTATCTCCACGGCACGGCGCGTCGTTTCGATCGCCGTCGGGGCGACCGTCGGCATCAGCATGGGATTAACCAGCGTCCAGGCCAGCCAGCCGGGACGTGCCCTGATGGTCGGCTATCACTCTATCGGCAGATTGGAGCTGGCCTCCAGTACGCCGGTGGTGATTCCCGCCACGAGTACCGAATTACTGCCCGAACAGGCGCTTGGCCAAGCACCCAGACTCGTGTACGGACTCGCGCCGGTACGCACGGCTCGCACCCGCACCGCCAAGTGGCATCAGGTGGGCCTGGCCTCCTGGTATGGCCAGCAGTTCCAGGGCCGCCAGACGGCGAATGGCGAACTCTTTGATATGAACGAGTTATCCTGCGCCCACCGCACCCTGCCGCTGGGAACCTGGGTCAAAGTCACCAATCTGCACAACCATAAATGGGTGGTGCTGCGGGTCAATGACCGTGGCCCGGTGCCAGAGACCCGTATCGTGGATCTCTCGTCCCAGGCCGCGCACCTGCTGGGAATGCGGACGAAGGGAATTTCGCGCGTGCGTCTGGATGTGATTGATCCCAAACAGGCCGCAGAGGCGGCTCGGATGGAACGGCTGCACGCCCTGCGCACGGCACAGGATCAGGCCGCAGCTGCTCAGTCGGCACCGTTGACCGTGGCCGCCGCCAGCACCACGCCGCAACGCTGATCCTAATTCGGCTCCACATCGGGATTCGGCTCCGCATCTGGCAGACAGATTCCAGTACAATTTAGGCGAATGACTGCCCAGAACTTCTCCGCCGACCCGACAGCCTCATCCTCCTCTCCTTTCGCGCGACAATCTTCGACAGACCACTTGATTGTCGCGCTGGATTTCCCCTCCGCCGCCGCAGCCCTGGCGCTGGCCGACAAGCTGGCCGGAAGCTGCCGCTGGGTCAAGGTTGGGCTGGAACTCTATCTGGCCGCCGGAAACTCCATCGTCGCCGAGCTGCGCTCTCGCGGCTTCTCCATCTTTCTCGATCTCAAGCTCCACGACATTCCCAACACCGTGGCCGGAGCGGTACGCTCGGCGACTCAGGCCGGAGCTTCCCTGCTGACGCTCCACGCCGCAGGAGGGCCAGCCATGCTGCGCGCTGCGGTGGAGGAGGCCGCCAAGATCACCGCGCAAGGGGAAACTCCCCCGCAACTGCTGGCCGTCACCGTGCTGACCAGCATGGACGCGGCGGAGCTGGCGGCGATTGGGATTGCCCAGACTCCGGCTGAGCAGGTGCTACGGCTGGGCAAGATGGCGATGGGGTGCGGTGTGGCGGGACTGGTCTGCTCCCCGGAGGAGGTGGCGATGCTGCGCAAGGATTTGGGCGACAGGCCGCTGCTGGTGACGCCGGGGATTCGTCCGGCAGGCGCTGCGGCGCAGGATCAAAAACGTCTGGCCACGCCCGGCGCAGCCATCGCCGCCGGAGCCAGCTATCTGGTCGTCGGCAGACCGATCACGCAGGCCGCCGACCCGCTGCAAGCCGCCCAGTCCATTCTGCTGGAGATGGAGAATGCGGAACTGCCCCACTCAAGCAAAAAGAAGGCTTGAATGGAGCACCCGACGTTCAAGATAGACACGACATGTTTATAGACAAAGATTCAACATCAACGGCGTTTTTAGCAGTTTATGGTGCTCTCCTTGCTAGCATTACGTTCGGTTGGACTTTGTATCGGGATTTGCGTGACCGTGCAAAGGTCAAACTGTCGGCGCGAGTGCGAAGGATAGGTGTGCGCCCAGATGGCCTTGCTATCGCGATAGAACCAAGTCAAAAAATTGGTGGAGTAAGCAATCAGCTTTTTGTTGTTGTATCAGTAGTGAATGTTGGCCGTCGTCCTGTTCGCTGGAGCGGGTTGGGGGGCTACTACAAAAATCCAGTTGATGGAAAGGACGGATTTATAGTTAACACTCGGTTCCTGCCGAAGATGCTCGAGGAACAGGAGGCTCTCGATGAACATTTCGAACTTGATACACAATTTATAGACGATAACATCAAGCGATTTTATATATGGGATGCCACAGGCAAGCACTGGAATGTGTCGCGTAGCGACATGCAGAAATTATTTGTGGACGCAAGAAAATACACCAAACAAGATTCCCGTGCGTGATGGGTATGTATTAGATGTCCATCGAGCCTAAAAGTAGATGGGGTTGCGTAAGCCGCAAAAAGAGCGGCGCATGTAGGAACCTGGGGTAAACTGGTAGCCGCTCAAGTCCAACGGTTCGGAAAGGCAAGGAAAAGTTTTATGCGAAAATGTTTTCTCGCAGTTGTATTGATGGCGTTCTGCCCCCTGCTCGTAGCACAGCAGTCACAAGATGAGCTACCGCCGCTGACGGTTCCACCAAGGGAGTCTGCCCCTTCGTCCACGGAGAAGCCGCGTGTTTTTATCACCGATAGCCAATCGTGGGGAATGAGCGGTTCGGCAGGCGGGGGCAATGGCTCCTTCGGCGCACAATCATACGGTGGAGCGCGTCCGCAAACAGCCGAAATCATAAAGACCTTCGGCGAACGCTGCCCGGAAGTCACCGTGAACAACAAGCCGGAGATCGCCGACTACATCGTCGAACTCGACCACGAAGGCGGCAAAGGATATCTACAGCACAAAAACAAAGTCGCCGTTTTCGAGCGTGTATCGGGTGACAACGTGATGAGTCACTCTACCCTGTCGCTTGGTGGGTCAGTCAAGGACGCATGTGCCGGAATCATCCAGGATTGGGCTATACACAGCAAAGAAATTCTAGCCGCTACAGAAAAGCCGCCTACCCCAACTCCCGACTACACTCCGGCCCCTCCATCTGCTGTCCAAGCGTCAATCTCTATCGACTCCACCCCGGCTGGCGCGGACATCAATATTGACGGCGCATTTGTCGGCAATACACCTTCCACAGTCGCTTTGGCACCGGGCATCCATCAGGTTTCCGTAATGATGCAAGGCTTCGTCAACTGGAGTAGAGACCTTAAGGTCACCGGCGGCACAATTCACCTGAACGCCGTGCTGCAGCATGTACCGCAGAAACAATAATGTTCGACTTTGCTTCCGCCGGGTGCCCCAGGTCTCGATTTTGAGATCTTGGAAATATGAGGCTCGACGCAATTATATCCATCTTGATATAATTGCGCGATGAAACCTGTTCGATTCCTTGGCGATTCGCTGGAGCGACTGCGGGAGTTTCCAGAGGACGCAAGGCATGATGCAGGCTATCAACTGGAGCAAGTACAGCTTGGCGAGCTGCCAAGCGACTTCAAACCTATGCCCAGCATTGGCAAAGGCGTGGAAGAGATTCGCGTGCGAGAGGATTCCGGCATCTACCGGATCATCTACACCGCCAGACTTGCCGATGCAGTGTACGTGTTGCACGCATTCCAGGAGAAGACGCAGGCCACCTCCAAGCGCGATGTGGAGATAGCGCGAGAACGCTTTGCGCAACTCAGAAGGGAACGGGCATGACCAAAGCCAAAGAATACGCAAGCGTATGGGACGCGATTGCCGACACGCCGGAGCAGGCCGCGAACCTTCAGGCCAGAGCGGAACTGGCACGCAGCATCGCCGCCATTGTGAAGCGCCAGGGATGGACACAGACCGAGGCCGCCAAACGCTGCGGTGTCACGCAGCCGCGCATGAATGATCTGCTGCGGGGCCGCATCGCGCGCTTCTCGCTGGACGCGCTGGTGAACATGGCCGCCCGGCTCGGACGTGTGCAGGTAAAGATCAAAGCTGCATGACCGCTTTTCGTTCAGAATGACGTGCTGCAAGCACGGAATTCCCAGGTCTCAAAAGCGAGACCCTTCGGCTACGCACAGGGCAGGCCCTGGGGCACCCAAATACCGATTGAGTTGGCTGAATGCAGGAAGCGGGACTACAGCTTCTCGAAGAACTCACAGGCTGAGCAGGAAATGTAGACGCCGCCGGGCGTGCCACGCTCGCGATCCTTGACGCGCTTGACGATGCGGGTGGGCTTGGAGCACTTGGGGCAATCGGTGCTCTTGGTGGTGTCCATGACTTTCTTGCGGTCACCGGTCTTGGCAATCTTGGCCATACGAACAATCTCCTGAAAAAAATCTTTCCGTCTCCGCAACCCTGCGGGAATCGCACACGCTGGAAAACAGCACCCCGGCACGTACACGCAGAAACTGCCGTGCAAAGCGCCGATCCAGTGTGGGGATTCGCCTGTGGGAGTTCGCCGTGGATGTTCACCCGAACCGCTATGTGCCGGGAACGGGGCCGAGGCGACTGCGAAGCCGTTTACAAGACAAGTTTACATGAAAAACGCCGCGCAGGGACAGGCGCAGCGATTCTGGTTAGCGATTTTCGGTCTTGTCTCGATTTACAGCGGGCGCGGCCATGGGAGTACCGGGCGCGATCTGAATCAGAGACGGCACCGTAGTAGTGGGCGCAACCTGCGATGCGATAGAAACAACGGCGGGAGCAACCGGCGAAGCGGGCGCGCGGTGCGGAATGTCAACGGGGATGCCCGCAGGCTTCAGCTCCGGCTGGTTCACCTGCCAGGCAAGCTGGCGCGTGATGCGCAGCAGCACATAGACACCGACCAGCAGCGCCAGAAACGCCAGCCATCCTGCCTCCGGGCCGTAGTCGCCGCCGGTCATCCAGCGGGAGCCATAGGTTGTCGTCTGCACTACGATGGCGCCATCGGTGTTGCCCGCGATGGGCAGGCCGAAGAGCATACCCATGCTGGCCAGCCATGCAAAATGAATTCCCCAAGGCAGCCACAAGGCGCGTGTGCGCAGATAAGCCAGCGAAAGCAGCAATGCGGCAATCCCACTAACCCAGATGCCCGCCGTACCTGCATCGGGCGATGCCATGCGGAGCAGGCCGAAGAAAAGGCAGGCCAGCACCGTGGCCGTGAAGGAGCCAAAGGCTTCGATGAGTTTTTGAAAGGGGTAGCCGCGGAAGACCATCTCCCCGGCCAGAGCGCCAGCAGCCAGCGTGCCTAACTGCATTGCCAGCAGAAGGAAGGCGCGCGGCGTCCACCAGAAATGTACATACAGCGTGCCCGCAAAGGCCAGCACCAGCGCGACGGAGACCATCATGCCCCAGCCCAGTGCTGCGCCCAGAGCGAACTCTCGAAGTTGCCCAAAACGCTGACCGGGGCGCGACACAAAGCCCATCGCCTGGAGTGGCTGGCGATTCTTGTCAAAGGCCAGACCCATGTAGCCGAAGCCGATGATCTCCAGAAATAGCTGGAAGAGATTGCGCGTCAGCGGGAGGGCTGCTCCCAGAGTGAAACCCTGCGCGGCCTGATTGGCCAGATATTGCGCGACAATAAAAAACGCGATGGCCAGCACGAAGCGCGCCAGCGCGTGACCTCGACCCGGCCCACGAAAGAGATTCATGCGCGCGCCTCAACGTTCGGGCTGCGGAAAGCGCCCATACCAACTCGTCTGCCGCTGCGCTGCCAACCTGCCATCTGCGTCTGTGCCGCCCGTTTCTGTGGTTAGGAGGTGTAGAACTGCGCCATGTTGCGGAATTTTTTCTGCCGCTGCGCGATCAGGTCATCCGTGGAAAGATGCTTCAAATCCTGCAAGTGCATTTGCAGCACCTGATCGAGCATCTCCGCTGCCAGCACAGGTTGCACATGCGCGCCACCCTCCGGCTCCGGCACAATAGCATCCACGCAGCCCAGACGATAGACATCCTCCGCCGTGGTGCGGAGTGCCTCTGCCGCAAGCGCGCGCTTGCTGGCATCGTGCCACATAATGGACGCGCAGGCCTCAGGCGAAATAACGGAGTAGGCTGCATTCTCCAGAATCAACACGCGATCAGCCACGGCAATGGCGAGCGCGCCGCCGGAGCCACCTTCGCCCGTAATGGTCGCGATGGTTGGCACGCGCAGCCGCGACATTTCGCGCAGATTGTGGGCGATGGCCTCAGCCTGGCCGCGCTCCTCTGCTCCCAGACCTGCGTTCGCGCCGGTGAGGTCGATGAAGGTGAAGACAGGGCGGCCAAATTTTTCGGCAATCTTCATCACACGCAGCGCCTTGCGGTAGCCCTCTGGATTGGGCATGCCAAAGTTGCGATGAACCTTTTCCTTGGTCATGCGACCTTTGACGTTGGCAATCACCAGCACTTCTTCGCCGTGGAAGCGGGCCATCTGGCAGGTCATCGCGGCATCGTCGCCAAAGGCGCGGTCGCCGTGAATCTCGCTGCGGTCGGTAAAGAGGTTGGCAATAAAATCCATCGGATGAGGTCGCTGCGGATGACGCGCCAGCTCCGTCTTCTGCCAGGCGAGCGTTGTCGTCTCGGCTGGCGTTTCGTTGGCTTGTGCTGCGGAAATCTCCATCTCGGTTCCTGAAACTATGATTCTATGGATGCGCAGCCCGCAACACAACTGGAGGGTGAAGAGAGGGAGAAGTTTCCTATCTACACACAGCCAAGCTCAACAGGCATACTGCCCCCACCCTTGCGAATCCAAGGATAGGGGCACCGGCCTGATCGCAGAATACTGGCTAGTGCTGCGGTTGTGGGGTTGCTCTTTGCTGATTCTCCGCAGCTTTATCGCGCTCGACAACGGCTTGATTCTGCTCCTGCTGGGCCTTGGTGCGACTTTCTGCGGCCTTCTGTCTATCCTTGGCTGCGTTCTCTCGATTCTTGGCGGCTTTTTTGTTGTACTTCGCCTGACGCTTGAGTTCCGTTGCCTGCTGTTGCTCAGCATTGGCCTTGGCTCTGGCTTGTTCAGGCAACAGCGGTGCCTGGGCAACTGGTGGTACCGGAGCAACCGGCGGCGTTGCATTTTGTGTGGTGGTCGTTGTCGTCGTCGTGCTGTTCGGAGTGGTTGCAGTCTGCGCGTACGCTCCTGCGGCCAGCAAAGGCAACAGTGCTGCCTGGAAGGCGATGCTTCGATAAAGTTTCATGGTCTACCTCGGTGATGTCCGCTTCCGTATACATTCGGTTAGATGCGCACAAACAAGGGGCATGATGAAAGAATTCTGGCGATAGTACGAATCCTGCACCAAAGTATCGTCGATCTGAACCTTAAACATGGATGGACGCGCGTATCGTTACGGGATACAACTCCCTCGTGATTCAAAGTTTTCGATACAAGGGGGGGGGGAGCCTTCTTTAAAACGGGATCGAAAGCAGGAATCCAACCGGCACACGCCCAGCGGCTTCGGATTCAACTGACGAGACTCCAGGCCTCCACAGGGCCGGGAGATATGAACGTATATGGCTGGAAACTGCATCCGCTGAAGGGGAATTTTGTTGGCCACTGGTCGGTGCATGTGGATGGAAACTGGCGACTGACCTTTGCCTTCGACGGGCCGGATGCCATTCTTGTGAACTATCAGGATTACCACTAGGAGTGAATCGATGCGCATGTACAACCCAGCCCATCCCGGAGAGGTGCTACGGGAGCAGATTGGCGCAATACCGGTAACAAAGTTTGCCGCGCACCTGGGCGTTTCTCGCGTTACTCTCTCGCGATTGCTGAATGGCAATGCAGGAGTTTCCGCTCCCATGGCGCTGAAATTATCGGAGGCACTGGGGACTTCTCCCGAATTGTGGCTCAATATGCAGACGCAATTTGATTTGTGGAAGGCCTCGCAGGAAAAGAGAAAGAAAGTTGCGAGGTTGAGAGTGGCTGCGTGATCCCAGGTCTCAAAAACGAGACCCTTCGACAAGCTCAGGGCAGGCTCTGGGGCACCCGAATACTACACAGCATCTCTACTCAATTACGCGGACGGAGCCGAGGCCGACTAACTCCTCAACGCGCTCGATGAAGGCTTTATCGGCGGCGACGGCGAAGCCTTTTGGTTCGAGCACCACGAGAAATTCATCCTTCTGTTCCAGATCGAGCAGCAGCTTGCCGGAGCCGGGCGTGGCCACAATCAGCGCGTGGAGTTGGGTGAGCGTGCCCTCCGTGGCGCGCTCCATGGCTACGCGAATGCGCAGGCTGCCAGGCAGCTTGACCTTCACATCTTCCAGCGCTGTGATGCTGGAGAGTGCAAGCTTGGGTGCGCTATCCTCTTCTCCGCGCAGGACGCCGCGCACGAGGACTGGGACTTCCATCTTTAATTTTTCTGCGAGCTTTTTGTACGCCTCGGGAAAGCAGATGAGCTCGATGGTTCCGGTGAGGTCTTCGAGGAGGCCTTGCGCGTAGAGATCACCCTTGCGCGATTTTGCGGGGCGGATGCTGGTGAGGATTCCAGCCATAGAAATTTCATTTTCATTCTGCTGATCGCGACGGCCAGAACTGGCGACGGGCGTCATCTCCAGCGCCCGTTGCGTGTCGATTACGCCGGGCAGGTTGCGCAGCTTCTCTGCATACTTATCCATCGGATGGCCGGAGACATAAAAGCCGAGAACTTCTTTTTCATTTTGTAGACGCACCGGCTCGTCCCAATCAGGCACCTGCGGCAGCGCGTCGTGATCGTGCGCGGCTACACTTGTGTCCGCATTGAAGAGGCCAAACAATCCATGCTGCCCGGCGGCGGTGTCGCGCTGGGCTTTCTGCGCGCGATCCATTGCTTTATCCACCGCAGCAGCCAGCGCGGCGCGCTTGCCAAAGCAATCGAAGGCGCCGGATTTGATGAGCGATTCCAGCACGCGCTTGTTGAGCAGGCGCAGATCAATACGCTCGCAGAAATCGAAGAGCGAAGCGAAGGGGCGCTGCTCCTGCAGCGAGATTTTGCGCGCGGCCAGAATGGATTCAATTGCATTGCGGCCAACGTTCTTGATGGCAGCAATGCCAAAGCGAATGGCAGTGCCGTTGGGCGTAAAATCCGCATCGCTAGTGAGCACATCGGGCGGCTCGACCGCGATGCCCATCTCGCGACATTCCTTGATGTACTTGACGACATTCTCTGGCTTGCTGGTCTCAGAGGTGAGCAGCGCGGCCATGAACTCCACGGGATAATGCGTCTTTAAATATGCCGTGTGATAGGCCAGCAGCGCGTAGGCCGCCGAGTGCGACTTGTTAAATCCGTAGCCAGCGAACTGCTCCATCAGGTCGAAGATGTGGCCGACAACTTTTTCTGGATAGCCGAGAGCAATCGCTCCTTTGACAAAGCGGTCGCGCTGCTTGGCCATCTCCGCGGGATCTTTTTTGCCCATCGCGCGGCGCAACAAATCTGCCTCGCCGAGCGAGTAGCCCGCGACGGCATTGGAAATCTGCATCACCTGTTCCTGATAGACGATGACGCCCAGTGTCTCCTTGAGAATCGCCTCCTGCACGGGCAACTCGTAGCGAACCTCGCGGCGACCCCACTTGCGCTCGATAAAGTCGTCGATCATGCCGCCCTGAATCGGGCCGGGGCGATAGAGCGCGTTGAGCGCGGTCAGGTCTTCGACGCAAGTGGGCTTGTAGCGGCGCAGCACATCGCGCATTCCGCCGGATTCAAACTGAAAAATTCCAGAGGTCAATGCTTTGTGGAAGACGTTCTCATAGGTCGTTGCATCATCAAGCGGGATGGTCTGCAAGTTAAGCTGCACGCCGCGATTTTGCAGGATCAGCTTGAGCGCATATTCGATAACGGTGAGCGTGGTGAGACCGAGAAAATCCATCTTGAGAAGGCCAAGCTTCTCAATGGCTTTCATGTCATAGGCGGTGACGATTTCATCGTTCTTGCTGCGGCTGAGTGGGACAAGATTCGTCAGCGGCTCCGGCGCAATCACCACTCCGGCAGCGTGAACCCCGGCGCCACGCGCCAGACCCTCCAGCTTGCGAGCGGTATCGAGCAGTTCGCGAATCTGCGGATCATTCTCATACAACTGCTGGAGCGGCAACGACTCTGCAATTGCTTTTTCCAGCGTGATGCCGATGGTGGTCGGAATCAGCTTGGCGATCTTGTCCACCTCGCCATACGGCATGTCGAGCGCGCGACCCACATCTTTGACAGCAGCTTTAGCGGCCATCGTGTTGAAGGTGATGATCTGCGCCACCTGTTCGCGTCCATACTTGCGCGTGACGTACTCAATGACTTCGCCGCGACGATTCATGCAGAAATCAATGTCGATATCCGGCATGGAAATGCGCTCTGGGTTCAGAAATCGTTCGAAGAGCAGATTGTTCTGCAATGGATCAATGTCGGTAATATCCAGCACATACGAAACCAGCGAACCAGCCGCAGAGCCGCGGCCAGGGCCGACGGGAATACCCTGATCCTTCGCATACTTGATGAAATCCCAAACGATAAGAAAGTAGCCGGAGAACTGCATCTGCTGGATGCAGGCAATCTCACGCTCCAGACGCTGATCGTATTCTTCGATTGGACGGCGCAGCTTGCCGCTATCGCGCAAAAACCGAACCGCAGTGTCGAGACGACGGCGCAGACCCTCGCGACACATCTTTTCAAAATAGCTGTCGATGGTAAAACCGGGCGGCACGTCGAATTGCGGAAAGGGATTGGCCACTTTGCTGAGCTTCATATTGCAGCGCTCAGCAAACTGCATGGTGCGCGCGACCACCTCCGGCGCGTGCGAGAAGACCTGCTCCATCTCCTCGGCGGATTTCACATAGAACTGGTCGCCGTCGAAACGGAAGCGCTTGGCATCGTGGACGGAGGCTCCAGTCTGCACGCAGAGCAGCACGTCATGAGCATGGTGATCGTCATGATGGATGTAGTGGCTGTCGTTGGTGGCGACCAGGGGAATGTCGAGGTCTTTTTCCAGACGAAAGAGATCGGCATGAATCTTTTTTTCCTGTTCGAGGCCTTGATCCTGAATCTCCAGAAAGAAATTGCCGCGACCAAAAATATCCTGATACTGCTTGGCGCTGGCACGCGCAGATTCATAATTGCCCTGCATCAGGTTCTGACATAGCTCCCCGGCCAGACAGCCGGAGAAACCGATCAAACCTTTGGCGTGCTCGGCAAGAAACTTTTTGCTGATGCGAGGCTTGCGATAGAAGCCATGCAGCGATGCCTCCGACGTGATGCGGATAAGATTGCGATAGCCCTCTTCATTTTCCGCGATGACGAGCAAGTGGTTGTACTCATCGCCCTGCGGGTCGGCGCGATGATCTTCTTTTTTGCAGACGTAGAGTTCGCAGCCCAGGATGGGTTTGATGTCGTGCTTTTTCGCGGCATCAAAAAGATGAACGGCTCCGTAGATGTTGCCATGATCCGTCATGGCGACGGCCTTCTGGCCCATGCCTTTTACGTGCGCGACCAGCTTCTCAATATCGCAGGCTCCGTCGAGCAGCGAGTAATCGGTGTGCAGATGGAGGTGGGTAAATTCAGCCATGCTTCTGGCTTGATTCTAGTCTTTGCAGCAGGCGTGTTCGCGGAAGAGTGTGGGCTGGACTGAGGAAAACCGGGTACAGAATTCGGAAGTGCGGCGAAGTTCAGGATACGAAAACTATTTTTTCTTTCCTGGCTTAGCGGGCTTGGCAGATTTTTTACCAGACTTGGCTGCGGATTTGGCGGCAGGCTTTTTGCTGGCAACTTTTGGGGCGGACTTGGCGACAGGCTTTTTGTGCGCAGGCTTGGCAGGCGCAGCTTTCTTGGCGGCGGCTTTTGCCACAACTTTGGAAGCGGGCTTCGATGCCGATTTAGCTGCAACCTTGGCGACAGGTTTCTTTGCCGAAGCAGCTTTCTTTACGGGAGCAGATTTTTGGGCAGAAGCAGCCGCAGGCTTCTTCGCGCTGGCGACAACCTTAGCCGCGACCTTGGCAATAACCTTTGCGGCAGGCTTGGCTGCTGGCTTCGTTTCTGGTTTCACAGCAGGCTTCGCCTCGGATTTTTTCGCAGGCGCAGCGGCTTTCGCTTTGCTCTCTGCCTTGGCTGCGGCTGCGGGCAGTGCAGTCGTGGCCTCGGCGGCAATCGTGCCCAGCGCGGCAGCAGCGGCTGCGGCCTCTTCGGCTTTAAGCGTTTTGGCGGATTTCTTCTTTGGCTTGGGCGCAACCACGCGCTTGACGGCACGCGGACGGCGCACAATGACCGGCGGTGGAGGAGCAGGCGGAGAGAATGGCTCCAGAAATTTCCGAATCGTCTCCTCGGAGGTCAACTCGCCATCCATAAAGGCGAAGGTCATCTTGTCCTGCACTTCGGCGTAGATCGCCAGCTCCGGCTTGATGCGCATCTCCTGAAGAATGGCGTAGGGAATCTTCTGCCGAGCCTCCGTCCACTTGGTAAAGAAACTGTCAAAGCGGGACTGGAGCGCGGCGCCTTTGCCGGTAAAGAAGAGCCAGAGAATCGCCTCCGGTACGGAACTGTGGAAGAGCTTCCATGTCTGCGAGGGCTTAGCAAATTCCTTGGCGAGCAAGCGCTTGGAAAATTCCTTGGCATCGTGCTCCAGCGCGGCGGTATCCTGCACCAGGCTGCGGCGGGGCAATAGCCGCTTGAGCGCGCCCAGATTGGACGAGGACATTTTCGCGGTGAGTTGCGTGAAGGCAGCGGGGGCGGCATCCGGATGCAGACCGGCCATGAGCAACTGCACCTGCTTTTCATGCAGGCGCTGCAAGCCGGCGGCATCAATACTGTGGTGTGTCCAGGCCGGGAAAAGGTGCTTCATCCAGCCTTCAGACTCCAGCGCGCGCAGCACGACGAGAGCCTCTTCCTCGTACGCAATTTCTTCGAGTTCATAGCCGCGCTGATGGGCCGTAATGTGATCAATGACGCCTTCGGACTTGGCATTGGCGTAGCGCGTCTGGGTGCGTTCTTCCAGGCTCCAGCCGGTGCGCGCGATAAAGCGCGTGGCGCGAACCAGACGAATGGGATCATCGAGAAAGCCGTAATTGCTGACCAAGCGCAGATGCTGCGACTGAATGTCGGCGGTGCCGTTGAGTGGATCGAGCAGCAATCCGTAGGAACCTTCGTTGAGCGAGAGCGCCATGGCGTTGGCGGTAAAGTCACGGCGACGCAGATCGTCCAGAATGCTGGCAGGTTTATATTCGGCGCGGCCCGGCTTGGCAAAATGCTCGGTGCGGGTGCTGGAAATCTCCAGCCGCGTGTGCCGGTTCAGCAGCGCGAAAACTGTGTGGGATGGCTCATGCTCGCCGGTCAGGGTGAAGCCAGCTTTTTCAATATCCTTGCGCAGCTTGAGCGCATTGCCCTGCACGGAAACATCCAGATCGCGCACGGAAGAACCGCTGACGATGTCGCGGACGGCCCCGCCGGTCAGATACACCGTCATGGCGTGTGCGCGCGCAATCTCAGCAACAAGATTGAGTGCTCGTTTCTGGTCGGGGGTTAATCGAGTTTCAAGCAGGTGCGTGTAATCGGGCATGCCCTGTGCGGGAACGGGTGAACGGTGGGAGATTTAAGCCGCTAACGCCATTCTTTCCATATAGATATGCGTCTTTTGAGCGCATTACAATAGCCTAACTGTATCACAAGATTATGAAATGTACCACTGCCCTGCATTCTTTGCGTGGCCGGATTCACACTTCGTGCGACAATCCAGAGTTACAGCCACGCGCGTTGCACACCACGTACAGGAACAGGTTCATACAGCTATGTCGAGCAGAAAAAAAGTGATTGTTCGCAAGTTCAGCCGTGACTGGCTCTCCGGGTATGTGGAGCCACAGGATTTTGCGCGCGCGGGACGGCTGGAGCTACTCGACCTGACGGGCAAGGTGACGGAAGTTGCGCTGCAGGAGGTCAAGATGGTCTGCTTCGTGCGCGACTTTCCGCCCAACGATCCCACCAACCCGGAGCGGCTGGTGCGGCGCAGCTTTACCACGCGCCCGCGCACGGCAGGCATCTGGCTGCGGCTGCACTTTCGCGATGGCGACCAACTGGAGGGCCTGGCCAGCAACGATCTTTCGCTGCTCGACCCCGAAGGCATTCAACTGACTCCGCCCGATACGCGCTCCAACACGCAGCGCGTCTTTGTTCCCCGCAGTGCGCTGGAGGCGCTCCAGATTCTGGCCGTTATTGGAGTTGGCGCGCACCGCAAACCCGAAGAGACAGCCACGCAGGAACGGCTGTTTGCGAGTTAAGCTCGGCTGTTCGCCAGCTAAGCGCGGCTGTTTGCCAGATAGGCGCTTCCCTTCGCTACAATCGCAACATGAAACTGCATGAGTTAGCGCAACGCCTGGGCGCGAGCCTGGATACGGGCAGGCAAGGCGACCCGGAGATCGAAATCACCAGCGTGGCAGCGATCGAAGGCGCAGGGCCGGGGCAGGTCACCTTTGTCGCCAATCCAAAATACGCGCCGCTGGCCCAGACCACGCAGGCCTCTGCCGTGCTGGTTACGGAGGACTTCCCTGCCATTGCCGCCGCGACGCTGCGGCTCAAAAATCCTTACCTCGCCTTTGCGCGGGCCATTGAAATTCTGCATCCATCGCCGAGCTACGCGCCGGGAATCCATCCCACAGCGGTGATTGCGCCCACGGCCAAACTGGGCCGCGATTGCCATGTCGGCGCGTATGTCGTGCTGGGCGAGAATGTAACGCTGGGCGAGCGCTGCGTGCTGCTGCCACATGTCGTCGTCTACGACAATGTGCAGATTGGCGACCGGCTGCTGGCGCACGCGCACGCCGTCGTCCGCGAGGGCTGTCGGCTGGGCGACGATGTAATTCTGCAAAATGGAGCCATCGTCGGTGGCGATGGCTTTGGCTTTGCCAAGGACGACGAAGGTTGCTGGCACAAGATTCCGCAATCTGGCCCGACGATTTTAGAAGACGCTGTCGAAGTGCAGTCGAATGCCTGCGTCGATCGCGCCAGCGTCGGCGAGACGCGCATCGGACGCGGCGTGAAGATCGACAATCTGGCGCAGGTGGGGCATGGATCGAGCGTGGGAGAAAACACGCTGCTCTGCGCGCAGGTCGGTCTGGCTGGATCGAGCCATCTGGGCCGCAACGTGATTGCCGCCGGGCAGGCTGGCGTGGCCGGACACTGTACTATCGGCGATGGCGTGGTTCTGCTGGCGCAATCGGGCGTGCATGGCGACATTCCCGCAGGCAGCATTCTGGGCGGCTCCCCGGGCTTCGATCATAAACTGTGGCTGCGCTGCGTCATCGCCTTCCAGCGCCTGCCAGAGCTGGTGAAGCTGCTGCCGAAAAAGAAGAGGACTGGCCGTCCAGGCAAATCCCAGGTCTCAGAATCGAGACCTGGGGCACCCGGCCCTCAGCTATGAATCGAGGTACAGTTTGAAGGGAGAACGAACAAATGTCGAGTTTAATGGCACACCTGAGAGCGGGTGGTTTCAACAATGACAGCATCGCCGTCTGCCTATGCACCCTCGTGGCAGCGATGTTGCAAGCGGGCGTTATCTGGCAGGGCGCGAAGGCCATCTCACGGAAGGATCGCTCCGCAGCGCTACTCACAGTGCTGGACGCTATCCTCCCCCTCGCCGATGAAGTATTTGGTGCCTCGGGCGCAAGCTACGGCTACTCTGAGCAGATACCAGCACCGAGTGCTCGACCAGGTACATCGGAGATGGCCGAGCACCAGGAGCGATTGCAAGAAGCCATCGCAGAGGCGCAAAAATCCCTCACAAGGGGCGAATACTTTCTCGGTCCGTCCCTTGTGGTCCGGTGGCGCGGCGTACTCGGGGAGTTAACGCTTCTAAATCTCAGGCACCCCGGAGACATCGCAGCCTACGATGCCATATGTGGAAAATGGATGCGTCTTTGCAAGGAGTTGTACCGCTTCTAATCCCACCCTGCTCCGAGTACTTGGTGGTCGGCCGTATGAGCTAGGTAGTCAACGATATAATTCCCAATTTTTTCCATGGACACGAGGGTAGTGGGTGCCCCATTCAAGCCTTCTTTTGTTTTTGGCTTGAGTGGGGGGAAGGTGCAACCGTAAGCTGATCCCCTGCCCAGACGACGACGAAAAATCCAAACCCCATTCTGAGCAACGCTTGTCATCCCGAGCGGAGCAGATCACCACAGGCGAGATGCGCAGTCGAGGGAACTGCGTTTCGTTCTGCAAGAAGCACCGACCCATTCGATGCGAAAGATGCAAACGCAGTTCCCTCCACTCCAGTCGCCACGGCGACCTACGGTCGGGTGACAGTGTTCGCAGCGGGCACCCGCGACTACACTGGAAGTATGCGTGGATGGATTTCAAAAAAACAAATGCAGGCGGTCTGTTTCTCTCTGTCTCTTCCTCTTTTTTTTACGCTCGCGGGCTGCCGCTCCCGGTATGTGCAGACCACGCTGGTAAACGAAGGCGCAACACCGCTCCAAAACATTGAAGTGGATTATCCGAGCGCGAGCTTTGGCCTTGCCAGCCTGCCACCCGGCGGCAGCTTCAGCTATCGCTTTCAGATTCAGGGATCGGGAGATTTGCAGTTGCTCTACGTGGACAGCGCGCAGCACGCCCACAGCGAGACTGGCCCCTACGTGGCAGAAGGACAGGAAGGCACGCTGCGGATTGGGCTGGGCGGCGCAGGCAAGAGCCGCTGGCAGTTACAGGTAACGCCGCAAGTGACGGCGCCGAATTGATCCGGCCTCACAGGGTAATCTGACTCCCATGCTAGCCGCAAAGAACGCAGCTAGCATGGGGCACCCGCCTCAACACAAACGCCCGCCGAATGGCGGGCGTTTGTGTTGAGGGTGACACCTTTGAAACGATCAGTGTTTGAAACGACTAGTGAATGACGGACTGGAAGAGATCCGAGGTCAGCAGCGTAGCGAAGTCGTTGTCCGATGCAGAGAAATGCACCTGCAACGTGCTGCCGCTGGAGGTAATGTTCGTATCGTTGATGGCGGTCTTCTCTGACGGCGTAGCGCCCATCTTTTTATAGAGAGCCGCAGCGCTCAGCAGCGAGGACATGGTAGCTGCGGAGATCACATCCGGCGTCATCACATCCAGGTTGAACTTGACGCCATGCTCAAAATCCATCGAGTAGCGCGAGCCGAGCAGCCGCTTCTTGACGGTGTCGTAATCGGCCACCTGCGAGGCCTGGCCCATGACGGTCTGCATCATGGTTTGCGTGCCCTTGCCATCCATAATGCTCCAGACCGCGTCGGTCTGCGAGGGAGGGATCAGGTTCTGCATCGCGTTGTTGGTAAGAAAATTGGGCACGATGCCATCGCGCGCGTCCAGCGCCAACTTCACCGAATCCATTGCGCCGAAGAGCATGGTGGTCTGGTCGAGGAAGGCCACCTCGAGGCTGGTGCTGCCCATCGGATAGATGATGGTATTGCGAACCTTGGTTCCCTTGATTTTTTTCTTGGTGAAGCCGGCAATAATTTCGGTGGTAGGAAATTGTCCGCTGGCGATGCCGACGATGTGCAAGCCGTCACTCTTGGGAACGCGGTAGGAGGCGAAGGCAAGCTGGTCGATGCTCTGGCCCACGTTCATGCCAGAGTGTTGCAGCGCGTCCTGCAAACCCTTCAGCTCCGGCGGCAGAACTTTGTTGCGCAACTGCATGGCGATGTTGGAGTTCAGCATCTCCTGATAATCCACCACGATCAATTGCTGCACGTCATAGGGAACCGCAGCCTGGGATTCCGTAGCCAGTGGCGAGGCCGCAGCAGTCAGCGAGCAGGCGGCTGCGACGGAGAGAATCCCCAAGAAACGAAAATGACCTTTGGAAAATTTCACGATTGTTACTCCTTCTCAAAACCTGCGCACAGCATCAAGCTGTGCGACATCGAATACCTACAAACACATGCGCCGGACAAGGGTTGCGGTGGGTTGCGGTCTAAACCAATCCCGGCCAGGCCAGCGGCTCTTCCAGTTTACGCTCCAGTGTGCGCTCCTGCAGCGGCACCCCCGTTACTAACTCCATCCACTCACTGCCCGGTTCCAGCGCTGCAGCAGGTACCAAGCCGATGAGTTCGATGCGTTCGGGCCGCGTACCGGCGTGGAGCGCCGCTTGTTTGACGGCAGCGTAGACCATGCTGATGGGCGTGACACGGAAGTGGGTAATGTTCATGGAAACCTGCGCGCGACCGCCGACTGGAACGCCCATCGCTTTGACACCCATCAGTCCGCCGCTGGATGCGCGTACCTCGCGGGCCACGGCACGGGCGATGCTGACGTTCGGCGTATCCAGATCGACATTGCAGGCGATGAGAAGCTGCCGTGCGCCGACGGCGCAGGCTCCGGCAGTGGGATGCAGCGAGGGGCCACCGACATCTGGCCGACGCGCTGCGTTGCTAATTGCCTCATGGCGCAGGCCCTCAAACTGTCCGCGACGAACATCCTCCAGCAGCGTGCGATCAGGTCGGGTAGCGGCTGCCTCGTAAAAATAGACGGGCACGCGATAGCGCTTCCAGATTTCCTGTCCAGCGCGATGGGCCAGCAGCACGGTCTGGGGCAGAGAGATGCCGTGGATGGGCACGAAGGGCAGCACATCGGCAGCTCCAATGCGCGGATGCACGCCCTGCTGCCGGGTCAGGTCGATCAGCTCCGCTGCACGGCCCACGCCGCGCACAGCCGCTTCCACAATGGCCTGTGGCGCGCCCGCCAGCGTAACCACGGAGCGATGATGGTCGCGGTCGAGCGACCAATCCAGCAGCGAAACGCCCTCCACCTGCATGGCGAGAATAATTTTTTGAACCGTCTCAGGATCGCTGCCTTCTGAAAAATTCGGCACGCACTCGACCAGCGATCCTTTCGCGCTGGATGAGTCTGGCAGAATGCGCTCTGGGCTGAGTGTGTTTACTTCCACCATGTATATCCAATCTGAAACTGCACGCTGGCGTTGACGCCAGGATTTTTATCGCCCAGGCTGGCGCTAGAGATGTGCTCGGCATTCGCCGCAAGGGTGATGGCCTGCTTCGGCTTCACAAAATAATGGAGACCCACGCCAAACTGCGGAGAAAAATTCCAGACGCTTGTTGCGATGGGTGGAAATTTATGATTCGTCCAGATCATGCCGCCAGCGCCCTGCACCCACGGCAGAATGCGACGCCCATGCACCAGATTCCAGCGCAAAATAATTGGAGTAATGCTGAACCCAGTAAAGGTGCCGCCGGTGCTGTACGACAAGGTCTGCGGCGGATTGGTTGTGGTCACCGTCACCACTTCTTTAGGCGTGAAGGCCTGCCAGTATGGGATGAACTCCACGGCATATTCAAACTGCCCGCGCAACAGACTCGGCCCGGTGGCACCCGTAAGCACCTTGCCCAGCCGCACGCCTGCATTCAAAAATTTGTAACCCGTACCCGGCTTGCTGTACGTGCCAAAGCCGCAATTAAGAAACACGCCATGCTCCCAGGGATCGGGATGCAGCAAGGCGGGAACGTCGATTGTATTGGTCAGCTTCGCAATGGGCTGGCTCTGCGAGAAGGCCGGGGACACAGAGACAACAAGGAGCAGAAGCAGTGCAGCTCCGCAGGAAACAACTGTTTTCTTCAAGACAACTCCGTCGGCAAATGGAAGATGTAAGCCGTACTGCCTCGCGTAGATGCAACCAAACTAGCCTGCGACTTCTTCGAGTTGCTTGGCATCGACATCAAAATTGGAGTACACGTTCTGCACATCGTCCTGATCTTCCAGAGCTTCGATCAGGCGAACCATCTGCCCGACAGCGGAACCCTCCAGCCGAGTATAGGTGGAGGCGATCATGGTGACCTCAGCCATTGTTGTCGTCAGACCTGCGCTCTTGATGGCAGCAGAGACGGCCTCAAACGCGGCAGGCTCGGTGAGGATCTCCCAGACATCGCCTTCATCGCGAATGTCGTCGCCACCGGCTTCGAGCACAATGCCCATCAGCTTGTCTTCATCGGCAGCGGATTTCGGCAACGCGATCAGACCCTTCTTGGAAAACATCCAGGAGACGGAATTTGACTCGCCAAGATTGCCACCATTTTTAGAGAAGGCATGGCGCACTTCGCTGACCGTGCGGTTGCGATTGTCCGTCGTCACTTCGACAATGAGCGCAACGCCGCCGGGGCCGTAGCCTTCAAAGGTAATCTCTTCGTAATTGACGCCTTCAATTTCGCCGGTGCCGCGCTGTATGGCGCGCTTGATGTTGTCCTGCGGCATATTCTCAGCCTTGGCAGCAGCAATGGCCGTGCGCAGGCGAGGATTGCCATCCGGATCGCCGCCGCCGGAGCGGGCTGACATGGTGATTTCTTTGATGAGCCGGGTGAAGGCCTTACCGCGCTTGGCATCCAGCGCGCCTTTTTTATGCTTGATGGTTGCCCACTTGGAATGGCCAGACATGATGAAGACCTCGGACGCAATGAAAAATTTGAAATGAGGATGCCGCGGCGAACCGCCAGCCACATCCCCGCACAAGGAGGAATTTTACCACGCAGCGGGAGGAAAGCATCTGGGCACGGCTGTACAGCGCGGCAAAGATTGCTAAACTAACAACAAATGAAATTCGGCGTGCTTGTCTTCCCCGGTTCCAACTGCGACCACGACACCTATAACGTGGTGGCCCAGATTGCCCACCAGCCGGTTACCTTTCTCTGGCATGAATCTTCCAATCTGGAGAACTGCGATGCCATTCTGATTCCCGGCGGCTTTGCCTACGGTGATTATCTGCGTACCGGCGCGATTGCCCACTTTGCGCCCATCATGCAGGCAGTAAAGAAATTTGCTGCGTCTGGCGGACTGGTGCTGGGCATCTGCAATGGATTTCAGATTCTCTGCGAGAGCGGCCTGCTGCCCGGCGCGCTAATGCGCAATGCTGGACTTAAGTACATCTGCAAGCAGGTGCATCTGCGCACGGAGACCACGGATTCCCCCTTTACCAACAGGCTGCGCGCGGGCGAAGTCTTGCAGATTCCCATTGGCCATATGGAGGGCAACTACTTTTGCGATGCGGCTACGCTGGCGCAACTGGAGCGCGAACGCCGCATTGCCTTCCGCTACGCGACGCCCACAGGAGCGATTACGCCAGAGGCCAATCCCAACGGATCGCTGGGCAACATTGCCGGAATTTTGAACGAAGGCCGCAACGTGCTGGGCATGATGCCGCACCCGGATCGCTCCAGCGAAGCGCTGCTGGGTTCGGCGGATGGCCTGAAGATTTTTGATTCTCTTGTCGCTTCGCTGACTGCGAAGTAAACCATGCACGAAGTAATCCTATGATTGACATCCATCATCACCTGCTCTTCGGTCTGGACGATGGCTCACCTGATCTGGAGACCACGCTTGCCATGATCGCAATGGCGCAGGCCGACGGCATCACGCACATCGTCTGCACCCCGCACGCCAATTATTTCCATTCCTTTTCGCCGCAAGAAAATGTGCTGCGGCTGGCGCAGATTCAAGCTCATTTGCAAGGTCAGACGGATGGTGCCATCACCTTTGGCCTGGGCTGCGATTTTCATCTGAGCTATGACAACATTCAGGATGCAAAGGCGCACCCCACCCGCTACACCATCAACGGGGAAAATTATCTATTGGTCGAGTTCCCCGACTTCGGCATTCCGCAAACGATATCGCAGACGTTTTATGAGCTGCTGCAGCTCGGCCTTGTTCCCATCCTGACGCACCCGGAGCGCAACCACACCCTGGCCGCCGAGCCGCAGCGCATGGTCGAGTGGATTCGCATGGGCTGCCGCGTGCAGGTGACGGCTGGCTCCGTGCTGGGAGCTTTTGGCAAAACCGCCCAGCGCGTGGCGGAGCAATTGTTGCGGGATCGCTGGGTACATTTTCTGGCTACCGACGCGCACAATGTCACGACTCGGCCTCCGCAGATGCGCCGGGCCTATCAACAGGTAGCGCGAACGCAGGGGCAGGAGTATGCGGAACTGCTGTGCGTGACCAATCCGCATGCGGCCTTCTATGGCGAGCCAATGGTCGAGCAGCCCGCGCCTGTTGGAATTTTTGAAGAAGTAGAAGCTAAGCGCGGACTGTGGACGCGATTGTTTTCTCGCGAAGAGTAAGACTTATTTCCGATTCAAAAAACCCCATTACATTTGCATTGACAGGTATTTATGGCATCTCTACGATAGCTCAAATGAAACGTTTCTTCTCCATATTGTGCTTGTTTGCACTATCGGCTGCGCTCAACGCCCCAGCGCAGGATGCCCCCAAACCAACCGTCGATGGCTATATTACCGCCATCACCTCACAAACAGCGTTTGACGTGAACGGGCTGCCTGTCGTCACCACTCCGCAAACGGAGTTCATCCGACGGGTTGTTACGAAGGAAGGGCAAACAGACACGACCAATCCTGAATTTGCGGGCAAATTCCGATTGGGGGATTCGGTTCAGATATTCGGAAGTAAAGATTCTACAGGGTCAATTTCTGCTATGAAGTTCATCCTGATAATACAAAATACTGTTGAGCAAGTTCATGGGAAGGCTGTAATTCAGGGCGTACAACAAAATTCCACGGAAACTATTTTGGAAGCGGATGGATATAGGATTTCCATTACACCCAACACGGTTAACCAACACGGGAAACATCTTCGTTCAGAGACATCCATCTCTCCGGGGATGTGGGTGAAATACTCTGGCAAGTTGGATATACACGGGGAAATTCATGCGGATCGCGCCAAAATTTCAGAATTTTCTCTTACTTCTTTAGACAAGAGACTACAGCAGCTTGGCGCAACGGCATCACCCTCCCTTCATCAGGCAATGCTTGCCTGTGGTGTCAAGGCAATGCAATACCTTGTTAGTTCTGATGCGAAGACGACAGAGGGTCGGGTTCAGAAAATTGGCATGCGGCTGATTCCTGTTTTCCAGAAAAATCTTGCTGCCGGTAACCCGCAGAAAATCAACTTTCAGTTTTGCTTGTTGGATGATGATTACTTATTTATTCCAATAGCTTTTCAGGATGGACATATCGCTCTTTCTAAGCATGTAGTGAATCTCCTGCAAAATGATGATCAGGTTGCTGCGGTTCTTGCCGATGGAATGGCACAGATATTGGAGTGGCGTATGCCGTACTTCAATGAAATTCGACTATCAGCAGGTAAAGAGATGTTTCATACAATGTTTACTGTCCCTTCGATTATTGACGCGCTTGAACCGAGTTCTTTCGATGCTACAACTCATTCTAAGGACTTGACCATTAACTGGAACATTCCGCCTTCAGCAGTGGGGGAACAAAAGGAACGTGTTGCGCTTTCCCTGATGCAGGATGCAGGGTATGACATTCATCAGGCTCCTATTGCATGGCAACGGATAGGCTCACAATATCCCAAGAAATCCAATACACCCTTCATGCCCCAGAAAAGTATCTATCAAGTGGGAGTTATCGCCAGAGAGTATTCCGATACAAGCAACAAACAGATTGCAACAAAAGCCAGCGCGCCTGTGAATCCGTAGCACGCAGCTTTGAGCTTACAACCCTAATCCGCCGTCCACGCCTAAAATCTGGCCGGTAATGAAGTGCGGGCCGGCTAGAAAAAACATTGCAGCGGCGGCCACATCCTCTGGCGTGCCGTTGCGGCCCATGGGAGTTTTCCGCGCGAAGTGTTCGTACTCCGACTGCGCATCGCCACCATTCTCTTCCCCGCCAACAATCATGCCGGGCGCAACGCAGTTGACGCTGATTTCTGGCGCGAAGGCCTTCGACATGGTCTGCGTCAGCATGTGCAGCGCGGCCTTCGATGTGCTGTAGTGTCCATGAGTGGGCCAGGGATGCACGCCGCCGAGGGAGCCAATGTTCAGGATGCGTCCCTGCACGGCTTTCAGATACGGGTGAGCGGCCTGCGCCATCAGAAACGGTCCGCGCGTGTTGGTCTCAAACATGGCATCCCACTGCGCGACGGAAATCGCTTCCAGCGGAGCCGTCTCAAAGAGGCCAGCGTTGTTGATGAGCACATCCAGGCGTTCAAACTCCCCCATAACGGCGGCGACAGCCTCCTGCACCGAGAGCGGATCGCGCACATCGCAGCGCAGGGCCATCGTCTCGTGGCCATGCTCGGCCAGTTCCAGCAGCGTGGCGTGCGCGGCCTGCTCCGATTCCCGATAGGTAATCACAACATTGGCTCCGGCCTTGGCAGCGGCGTGGGCAAGCGTGCGGCCAATGCGTCGAGCTGCGCCGGTAATCAGAACCACTTTGCCTTTCAAGGGCAGCATCGGGGCTACTTATCTTTCTTTGGTTGTGGCGCCAGCAGTGGAGTATCCGTGGGAGCCGCCGAGCCCATTTGCGACTGTGGCGCGTTGGTGTGCAGATTGTCCCCTTGGCTGCCCGCCTTGTAGGTGGAGTATTGATCCTTGGGCAATTCCATCTTGATCAAAATGCTCTTGTGGTCGCCGTTGATTTTGTACTCCTGTCCAAAGGTGCGGTAGCCATCCGCGATCACCTGTACCAGCACGTTGGAGCCAATGGGAATCATGTCAATCGAGGTCTTGCCATCCGGGTTGGTCTTGACCTCCATATTGCCTTCGTTCTTGTCGTTCCGGGTGGGATGAAAGACCACGGCAGCATTGTGGACGGGCTTGCCGTTGGAGCCATTGAGAACGGTGACTTCAATATGCGCCGTGGGTGGCGGGGCCGTATGCTTCCGCCCACGCATAACCTGGGCTGAAAGCGATACGACCGAAGCAAACAGGAGACCGAGGATCGAGAGATTCCGCAAAAAACGCATGAGGACAGTTTACCGCAAGGGGTATCGGATTGGCTCACTACAACAGATGAGCGCACAGGTGACGAAATCTGAGTCGCAATGCAGGCATGTCAGGGATTGCTGTTGAGACGCGAATCGGCTCCTGCGCATCTGACTTAGAGGTTGAATATGTCTGAAATTCCGGAGGGTAGACATGAAGGCAGTGGTGCTGCATGAGTACGGCGGTCCTGAGAAGCTGAAATTTGAAGACAACGTTCCCGAACCGCAGATTAGCGGAAGTACGGTGCTGATTGCGGCAGCCGCTGCGAGCGTTAATCCGATTGACTGGAAACTGCGTTCAGGGATGATCCAGAAGAATTATCCGTTGTCGCTTCCGGCAATTCTGGGCCGCGATGTGAGTGGCATCGTGCGGGCGGTGGGCGCAAATGTGAAGCACTTCAAGCCCGGCGACCGCGTTCTTGCACTCTCCAACAAGACCTATGCCGAACTGGTTGCAGTGGACGATTCGGACGTGACCCATCTGCCGGATGGCGTGGACCTGGCGGACGCCGCTGCGATCCCGCTGATTTCACTTACCGGTGACCAGCTTGTGCGCCTTGCGACAAACGTGAAAAAGGGACAGGTCGTTCTGATTACGGGAGCGCTGGGCAGCTTTGGTCGCGCGGCTGTGCACACGGCGAAGAAGATAGGCGCGCAGGTGATCGCAGGCGTTCGTGGGAAAGATTTGGATGCGGCCCGCTCCCTCGGAGTCTCTGACGTGCTCGCGATTGATGATGAGCAAGCAATTGAGAACTTCGGCTTTGTGGATGCAATTGCGGACACGGTTGGCGGTGAGGTTGCTGCGAAGCTGATCGCGAGAGTAAAGCAGGGCGGCTCCGTTGGCTACACCTCTGTGCTACCGGAAAGTGCGGCGGCCAGAAATCCGACAGTGAAGATTACGCGCGTGGGTGCTCGGCCTGATGCATCCAAAGTGCGCGAATTTGCCGATGACGTGCGCGATGGCAAGTTCGTTCTACCGATTGGTCGCCGGATGCCGTTGCGTGATGCGGCTGCAGCACAGGTGCTGGGGGAGAAAGGCGGCGTTGGGAAGATCATCCTGCTGGCGCCAGATTCTAAACAGTGATTTCTTCACGGTTCGCTCGATGGAACTGAAGTTAGCGCATGTGAGGGGAAATCTGATTCCTTGCCCCCGAGGGAGGGTCTTTCCAATTGACCCACTACCAAAAGCAGAACGGGTTGCGGCGGGCAATCCGTTTTCAGTGAGCGGCCCACTCAAGCCACCGAGGGCTTGAATGCGGCACCCGGCTTTCTTAAATTTGATCTAAATTATTCACTAGGTTCTTCGGTAGACAGTGGAGAATCGCTATCAGCGATTTTTGACAGACCCTTAAGCAAGATATCGCCGCTACGTAATGCCGCAATCGGGTTGAGCAGCAACGCCACATACTCGCGCCAAAATCCAGCAGGATCAACTTTACGCCAATGTCTCGCAAGTTCGAATACTTCCACCGCTATGACGAGCTGTATTGATATTACGAACCCAATAATCGGCCGCCACCAAGCTTCCAAATAGCCGAAGTGCAACAGAAGAGGCAAAACAACGAGCAGGTTTAGCGCTCCCAAAACCGAGAACGACGTGAGCAGTCCCATTCCGGGGAGTTTGTCAGGAATTAGTCTTCCTGTGAGTCTGTCAATAATCGAAGGCATCCGGCCATGGTGAATTTTAATGTAAGCGGCGCGGAGATCGATGGGGTTTACAACCACTGGCATGCGCCCTGCCAGCGTATAGGATTCCTCCGTGGCTTGGCGTTTCCTCCAAGTCCCATCCCAACGAAGTGTCATAGCGGCCTGCCCTTGTTTGAGCCAATGAATGCACTCTGACGCATACAAGAGGTAGATGGCGGCACCTAATTCGCGCTCAGTGGTTAACATCGCATATTTCGTCGGCGAACTCGTGTGTTTAACAGTTTCAGAGAACAAGCAGATAACACCGGCTAGACTTTTGGCGCGGAAGGAGGAAATTCTTCACTCGAATCGCGTTCACCTGTAACAACTGTCTTGATTTTTCGCCAGAGCTTCTTCAGGGATCCAACAATTGCAGCCCCGATAAATAGCAAGAATTTCCAAAGCTTCGCAAATAGACCCGTCTTGATCGCCACGGCTGTTGCTCCCCCGGCTATCAACGCAGTTAAGCCATATCCTGCGAGCTTGTCTCCTTGCACAAAATCTGCATAACTGTTGCCACCTGTAAAACGGAACCCTGCCAATATTGTCTTAAGTCGTGGCTCGGCAGAGGCCAATTCCTGCGGGTTCCCAACCAAATCGATGTTCATGGTGCCACGCCGTCCGAGGATGCGAACAGAATAGTTGACTGCAGGATGGGCTCCGTTGTCTTCGGACCCGTCTATCGCCCAAGTCAGATTGTGGGTTTCTGAGTCATAGAACGGAGCCGTATGCCAGTTATTAGCGTGAAATGCTGGCCAGTTATTCTTGCGGCGAACTTCGTTTGAAGCCTCGGTCGCCTTCTGGATTGATTGAAGGAGAGCTGCAGAATCCAGTGAAGCTTTGTCGTCATCTTTGACGAACCCCACGCCGTCGAATTCGAAAAGAATATACCAAGATTCCTGCTCAGACTTTGGCGCTATCAAGCCCACTTCAGAATTTGACACGGGATTCTTGGCAAGTTCCATATACTTCCTAGCGCCTGCACCATCCGCGAACAAGAAATCCTTTGGAACTTCAATCTCGGCATTGTCGCCAAGCTTGGCAGTAAACGGTCCTTGAACCCAGTGGATAGGGTTGGCTGGCGGAGCGCTGCTCTGCGATGTCTGGCCATCTATGAAGGAACTCCCTGACGCGGCTACGCCGAGCACAATCAACAGGGCGAGAGGAACGCGATGGCCCATCTGTGCAACTCCTTATCAGTTAAAAATTTAGAACAGAATTGGATGACGTGAATATCGCAGGCGCGGTTTGCCTTGTCAAGGTACCAGGCTTGAATGCGTCATTCACTCAATGCAGGATAGATACTGAAAACCGCCCTTGTATTCGGTGAAGCGGGCAACTTCCCGGTTCTGGATGTGTGGGCGATGGCGCAGGGAGTGGAATCAGCCAGATACAATCAAGAAAGAAAATATGAGTGGATTGCGCTCATATTCAATTGGCGCGCCTTGACAACTCTTTCTGCAAAAGCATACCCTAGCACTCGGATGGCTGGAGTGCTAAGACGCTGGCTTACCAAGCTGGCACAGCACAATGTCCGGGCACGATGTACGGAAACAATGTACGGGCACAATTTCAGTCCATTCCAGCAAGTTTTGTTCTAACCCACAAGTTCGCAGACACGCCCTGGCGCGTCTGCCATCTGCACACAAATCTAAGGAGAAGTAACGTTATGGCTACGGCAAAAACCAGTACCACCACCTCATTGACCCCGCTGCACGACCGCATTCTGGTTCGCCGCGTGGAAGAGGGCGAAACGGTTCGCGGCGGCATCATTATTCCCGACTCCGCCAAGGAAAAGCCACAGGAAGGCGAAGTGATCGCCGTCGGCAAGGGCAAGTCCAACGACGAGGGCAAGACCTTTCCGCTGGATGTGAAGGCGGGCGACCATATCCTGTTCGGCAAGTATTCCGGCAACGAGATCAAAATTGACGGCGAGGAGTTCCTGATTATGCGTGAAGAGGAAGTTCTGGGAATTCTGGCCAAAAAGTAGACGGGCGGCGCTAAGCGCCTCCGTTTTTTTCTGCGTCAAATTTCGGAAATATTTCCAGATTTGACATAAAAATTCAGTACCACTTGCGTTGAGGAGATTACACGAAATGGCAAAGCAAATTCTGCACGGAGAAGATTCTCGTCAGGCAATTCTGCGCGGCGTGAACACGCTGGCGGATGCCGTAAAGGTGACGCTCGGCCCCAAGGGTCGCAATGTCGTCATTGAAAAGAAGTTCGGTTCGCCGACCATCACCAAGGACGGTGTCACGGTCGCCAAGGAAATCGAGCTGCGCGATTCGCTGGAAAACATGGGCGCGCAGATGGTGCGCGAAGTGGCGTCGAAGACCTCGGACGTTGCCGGTGACGGCACGACGACTGCCACGGTGCTGGCCCAGGCCATCTACCGCGAGGGCGTCAAGACCGTAGCCGCTGGCGCAAACCCGATGGCGCTGAAGCGCGGCATCGACAAGGCCGTCGAAAAGATTGTTGGCAAGCGCGACAAGGAAGGTGCGTTTGAGCACACCGGCGCGCTCGGCAAGTTCTCCAAGCCCGTCTCTGGCGACATGATCGCACAGGTGGGAACGATTTCTGCCAATGGCGACCACGAAATCGGCCAGATCATCGCGCAGGCGATGGAGAAGGTTGGCAAGGATGGCGTCATCACCGTCGAAGAGTCGAAGACGATGCAGACACATCTGGAGACCGTGGACGGAATGCAGTTTGACCGCGGCTATCTTAGCCCGTACTTCGTTACCGATCCCGACCGCATGGAAGTGGCGTTGGAAGATGCCTACATCCTGATCCACGAAAAGAAGATCAGCAGCATGAAAGACCTGCTGCCCTTGCTGGAGCAGGTAGCCCGCAACGCCAAGCCGCTGCTCATCATCGCCGAAGATGTCGATGGTGAAGCATTGGCCACGCTGGTAGTGAACAAGCTGCGCGGCACGCTGAACGTGGCTGCTGTCAAGGCTCCGGGCTTTGGCGATCGTCGCAAGGCCATGCTGGAAGATATTGCCAAGCTGACCGGCGGACGCGCGATTACTGAAGACCTCGGCGAAAAGCTGGAGAATGTGAAGCTGGAAGACCTGGGCCGCGCCAAGCGCGTCACCATCGACAAGGACAACACGACCTTGATTGATGGCGCAGGCAAGGCAGATGACATTCAGGGCCGCGTCAAGGAAATTCGCAACCAGATCGAAAAGACCACCAGCGACTACGACCGCGAGAAGTTGCAGGAGCGGTTGGCCAAGCTGGTCGGCGGCGTTGCCGTCATCAAGGTCGGTGCTGCTACCGAAACCGAAATGAAGGAAAAGAAGGCGCGCGTGGAAGATGCCATGCACGCAACCCGCGCCGCAGTCGAGGAAGGCATTGTCCCCGGCGGTGGTGTGGCTCTGGTTCGCAGCGCGAAGGATGTCGAGGAGTTGATTAAGACTCTGGAAGGCGACGAGAAGATCGGTGCTCAGATCGTTCGCCGCGCCATTGAAGAGCCGCTGCGCCAGATTGTTGGCAATGCGGGCGAAGAAGGCGCTGTCGTGGTCGGCAAGATTCTGGAGAACAAGGATCCCCACTACGGCTACAACGCTGCAACCAACAAGTTCGAAGACCTGGTTCAGGCCGGTGTCATCGATCCCACCAAGGTAACGCGCACGGCGTTGTTGAACGCTGCTTCCATCGCTGGCCTGATGCTGACAACTGAAGCCATGGTTGCCGACATCCCGGAGAAGAAAGAATCCGCTCCGGCAGGCGGCGGTCACGGCATGGACGGCATGTACTAAACGTCCGCGCATAACCCCGCGCTACAACCCGCACTTTGGCGCAAAGAAAAACCGCTCCGCGAAGATTTTCGCGGAGCGGTTTTTTTGTTGGGGGGGGAAGGATGAGATGCACGCAAACTCTACGCAGCGCGCAGGAATGGATTCCACGAGCAGAATACATTTTCGGCACGGTATATATTGTGTATCTATATATGACTTATTTCCTGGGCATGGATGCTGGCGGCACCAAAACGACTGGCATACTCGCCGACGAGCACACAGTTCTGGCCAGAGCTGTGGCTGGCTCCATGAAAGTGATGCGCGTCAGCGACGAAGAGGCGGCGGAGAATCTTGCCATGCTGCTGCACGATCTTTCGCAGCAATCCGGCGTGCGCATGGATGCCATCGCCTGCACCTGCGTTGGGCTGGCGGGCATTACGGTGCCGCGTGTTGAGCAATGGACGCAACAAGCGCTGCGCGCACAGGTCAGCGGAAAACTTTTGCTCTGTGGCGATGAAGAGATTGCACTGGATGGAGCCTTCTTTGGAGCACCAGGCGTGCTGGTGATGGCGGGAACCGGATCGCATGTTGTTGGACGAACGCAGGCGGACGAGGTCTTCCATCTGGGAGGGTGGGGGCCGGTGCTGTCCGATGCCGGCTCAGGCTATTGGATTGGATTGCACGCAGTTCGTGCCGCGCTGCAAGCCATAGATCGAGGAATCAAGACCAGTCTATTCGACGAAATTTTGCGGCAATGGAAACTCTCTGCCCACGCCGATCTGGTAGATGTGGGCAACCGCGTGCCCGGGCCGGATTTTTCGCAACTCGCACCCGTGGTCGCGGAATGCGCCAATGCTGGGGATGCGGTCGCGCTATCCGTGCTGGAGCAAGCAGGCAAGGAGCTGGGCGAGATGGCGCTCTACGCGCTGAAAAAAGTTCAGACCTCTCTGAGCGTCACGAAAAAGCCTCTGGAGTTAGCCTGTACAGGCAGCGTGCTAAGCCATATTCCACAGGTGCGCACGGCACTGGTGGCGACAGTGCAGCGCGTGATGCCGGAGGTTGCACTCCACGCTGAACCAGTGGATGCAGCGATGGGAGCACTCTGGCGCGCGCAGCAAGGATAAAATTTATTCTGTATGCACGGCACACCCTACGCCGTTACGGGAACGCCGCGTAGGAGGGTTGCCTGCACGCTGCCATTTGGAGCCAGCACAGTGATATCGGCGGGGCTGCCCATCTCTAGATGGCCAATTTTCTTTTCTCGCCCAGCCATGATGGCTGGATTTACCGTCAAGCAGCGCAGCGCGGTTTGTAAATTGCTGCCTGTGCATTCCATAAAATTGTGCAGCGCACGGTCGAGCGTCAGCACGCTGCCAGCCAGTCTCCCCTCGGACATGCAGGCACCCTGGGCAACCTCCACATCCAAGGTACCGAGATGATAGGTGCCGTCGGGCATCCCCGTGGCGCTGATGGCATCGGTCATTAAAATACTGCGCTCTGGCCCCTTGGCCTTCCAGAAGAGACGCACCATGCTGGGAGCAACATGAATGTTGTCGCAGATAATCTCCGCGAAGAGATCGTCGCGATCCAGCACCACGCCAAGAATTCCAGGGTCACGATGGTCAAGCGCGCGCATGGCGTTAAAGGTATGCGTGGCGCTGCACGCTCCGGCAGCAATTCCAGCCAGCGCTTCCTGCGTGTTCGCATGGCTGTGCCCCATGCTGATGCGAACGCCCTTACGCGTGGCATGTTCTATCATGGCGAGCGCGCCGGGTAACTCCGGCGCTACGGTAATCAACGCAATGTGGCCGCGAGATGCCTGAAAAAAACGCTCGAAGCGTTCGATAGAAGGGGCCTGCAAATGTTGCGGAGGATGCACGCCCCGTTTTTCACAGGAGAGAAACGGGCCTTCCAGATGAATGCCAACGGGCCTGGCTCCGGGATGCTCGGCACGCTCGATCTGCTGCGCCAGTCCGTCCAGCGCACGCAGAATTTCATTTTCCGGCGCGGTGACCGTAGTGGGAAAATAGCTTCCCACGCCATGCGAGGCTAAAAACAGACCGATGGTGTCGAGGGCTTCTGTCGAGGCTTCCATCACATCATGGCCACGTCCGCCGTGTATGTGAATGTCAAAAAACGATGGAACCAGCGTGGCTCCTGCGTAATCCAGATGCAAGGCAGCCGCTGGAATCTGCGCGGTCTTCGCAGCCTGAATGCTGGAAATTATTCCATCTTCCACGGTGACGATGGGGTGCTCGATCGAGGTTTCCGGGCTTAGAAGTCGAGCAGATGTAATAACAGTTCGCACAGGATTCTTCTCTTCTCCATTGTGAACCGTTCTTGTCTTCCTGCATAGACAGTCGTTTGGAATTTCATCTAGCAGTGTACGGTGCACCAATTATATATATGCCTAAGCAGATGTATACTACGTCTATGACAGGCCGACCAAAAACATTTGCATTAAAAATATTTTCTATGGATGTACTCTTTCGCGCGCTCGCAGACCGGACACGCCTGCGCCTGCTAAACCTGATGGCTGGCCAGGAAATTTGCGTTTGCTACCTGATTGAAATTACCGGCGAGAGCCAGCCAAAAATTTCGCGACATCTGGCGTACCTGCGTCGCGCTGGCATTGTGGCTGCTCGGCGCGATGGCAAATGGATGCACTATCGCATTGCCGAACCCCAAAATACTGCGGGACAGCGCGTGCTGCAGGAGGTTCTGGTCTGGTTGCGCGAGGATAAAGCCATGCTGGCCGACAAGGCCAAGCTGACGCGGGCCTGCTGCAAACCAGAAAAATTTATTGTGCTGCACGGCGCTCCACAGCCGGTGGTTTTTACATCGACAACTTCATCCTGTACGCCCCAGAATGCGCGCGGTACTGGACACAGGGAGGCGCGATAGTCATGTCTACTCCATTCATCCCACAGCACACGCAGGGAAATATCTGTGCGCCACTGCCCCGCGCACGCTTATCATTTCTGGATCGCTATCTGACGCTGTGGATTTTTCTTGCAATGGCTGTGGGCGTCGCTCTGGGACATTTTGTTCCCGGCACAGTGAAGTTCCTGCAGCGCTTTCAGCACGGAACCACCAACCTACCCATTGCCATTGGCTTGATCGTGATGCTGTACCCGCCGCTGGCCAAAGTGCGCTATGAGAAGCTGCACGAGGTCTTCCGCAATCGCAAGGTTCTGGCACTCTCGCTTGTGCAGAACTGGATCATCGGGCCGCTGCTGATGTTTGCCCTGGCGCTGATTTTTCTGCACGGCGAGCCAGCCTACATGCGTGGTCTGATTCTTATTGGACTGGCACGCTGCATTGCTATGGTGCTTGTCTGGAATGAGCTGGCTGCGGGCGACACGGATTACGCGGCTGGGCTGGTGGCCTTTAACAGCATCTTTCAAGTTCTTTTTTACAGCGTCTATGCCTGGGTTTTTCTTACCTTGTTGCCGGGATGGTTTGGGCTGTCGGCCTCCGTTGTTCATATAGGCATGGCGCAAATTGCGAAGAGTGTTTGTATCTATCTGGGCATTCCTTTCCTGGCAGGAATGCTGACGAGGATGATCTTTCTGCGTTTCAAACAGGAGACGTGGTACCGAACGCATTTGCTTCCACGCATCAGCCCGCTAACCTTGATTGCGCTGCTGTTCACTATCGTCGTTATGTTCAGCCTGAAGGGCGACCTGATCGTGCGACTTCCCTTCGACGTGCTGCGTATCGCTGTGCCGCTGGCCATCTATTTTGCTGCAATGTTTCTGGTGAGCTTCTGGATGGGCCGCAGCCTGGGCGCGGATTATGCGCAGACGGCAACGCTGTCCTTTACCGCCTCCAGCAATAATTTTGAGTTGGCTATTGCTGTGGCCGTCTCTGTCTTCGGATTAAATTCTGGCGAGGCCTTCGTTGGCGTGATTGGCCCGCTGGTGGAAGTTCCTGCGCTGATCGGACTGGTGAGCGTTTCGTTGTGGTTGCAAAAACGATATTTCCAACAAGGGAAGGTTTCGCAAATCCCATGAAGAAAATAATTTTTGCCTGCGTACACAATGCAGGCCGCTCGCAGATGGCAGCGGCATTTTTCAATCAGATGGCGAATCCGCAACGCGCCCAGGCAATTTCCGCAGGCACGGCTCCGGGAGAATGTGTCCATCCCATCGTCGTGACGGCGATGCAGGAGGTGGGCATTGACCTGAGCCGGGCGAAGCCACAAAAGCTGACCGATACGCTGGCGCAGGAAGCACAGATGCTCATCACCATGGGTTGCGGCGAGGCTTGTCCGCATGTGCAGGGAATTCGGCGCGAAGATTGGCCGTTGCGCGATCCAAAGTCTTTGCCGATGGAAGAGGTTCGCATGATCCGCGATGAAATTCGTAGCCGCGTCGAGGCGCTTCTGGAAAAAGAGGCCTGCCTGTAGCGGCGACTCCGGCCTTGATCTGTGATTCTGACGGCATGCTAGGATGCGGACATGCCTTTGGTCGCAGTACAAGGTCTGACAAAAAGTTACGCCCTCGCTGGAAAGCGAGAGCGCAGCACTGTCGTCGATCATGTTTCCTTTCAGATTGAGCGCGGGCAGACGCTGGGGTTGATTGGAGAATCTGGCTCTGGAAAAAGCACCGTGGCGCGAATGTTGCTGCGGCTGATCGAACCAGATGCCGGGGAAATTATTTTTGATGGCGCAGACTTGCAAGCAGCCTCCCACAGACAAATGCAGCAATTGCGCCGACGGATGCAGATTGTCTTTCAAGACCCGTATGCCGCGCTGAACCCGCGCATGCGCGTGGAGCGGATTGTCGGCGAGCCGCTGGCCATTCATGCCGCAGAGGAAATTGAGCAGCGCACGCGAGCCTCCCGGCGGGAGCGCGTTTCCGCCATGCTGCGTGCTGTCGGGATGGATGATTCCGCCCTGTCGCGTTACCCACATGAATTTTCTGGCGGCCAGCGACAGCGCATCAACATTGCACGCGCGCTGATTCTGCAGCCGGAGCTGGTCGTGCTCGACGAGCCAGTCTCTGCGCTCGACGTCAGCGTGGCAGCACAGATTGTCACACTGCTGCAAACCTTGCAGCGCGAATTTCATCTGACGTATCTCTTCATCACGCACTCCATGCCGCTGGTACGCTACCTGGCGGATGAGATCGTCGTGCTGCGACGTGGATGCGTTGTGGAACAAGGCGGATGGCAGCAAATCTGCGAGCAGCCACAGTCCACATATACGCAAGCCTTGCTGGCGGCCACGCCAGAAATGCCAATCAGCCAGGATCAGGAACCGCGCCCGCTACAATAGAAGAGGATGCCTTTTCATTCTTTGCGTTTTTTATGGCTGGCTACAACCGCTCTGATCGCTGGAGCTATAAATTCCATTGCTGGCGGCGGTTCTCTACTCACCTTTCCCGCTTTGCTACAAGCCGGGGTATTGCCGAAGCAGGCCAACGCGACCAACACGGTTGCCTTGCTGCCTGGCCAATTCACCTCTGCCGCTGCCTATCGCGAGGATCTGCGTCGCCATCGTTCCCTGCTCCTCCCCTTAGTGCTGGCCGCATTCACCGGAGGCATCATCGGCGCACGCATGTTGATGGCAACACATCAGCAGCAGTTTTTACATCTTGTCCCGTGGCTGTTACTGATTGCAACCACCCTGTTTGCGCTTGGCCCACCGTTGCAAAAAATATTGCTGCAGAATCTTCATCCCCATGACCATCCAACCGGGTTGCGTCCATTGGCGCGCATTTTGCTGCCCATTGGAATTTTTCTTGTTTGTCTTTACATCGGATTTTTTGGCGCGGGCGCGGGCCTGTTGATTATGGGGGTGTTGAGTTTTGCAGGTGTGGAGAGCGTGCATGAGATCAACGCGTTGAAGGCGACCATTACCAGCGTATCGAACACCGTGGCCTCGCTGACTTTTATTATTTTCGGCGCTGTGGTCTGGCGCTACGCACTGCTGATGATGGTTGCAGCCAGCATCGGCGGATATGTTTGCGCGAGAATTGTACGCACGCGCCAGCCGCGCGGCATGCGCGTGCTGATTGTCACCCTGGGCTGTATCGTGACAGCATTCTTCTTTTGGAAGGTCTACGGATGACGGCTGCGCACGCAACGACCGAGATGATTGGCACAGTGGCGGCCTTCTGCACGACAATCTCTTTTGTCCCGCAGTTGGTGCGCGTGTGGCGCCGCAAAAGCGCTGTGGATATCTCGCTCGGCATGTTTCTGTTTTTTTCTTTAGGCGTGCTGCTCTGGCTGATCTATGGAATTCAGATTGGCTCCCGCCCCGTGACAGAAGCCAACGCCGTCACGCTGGCCCTTTCGCTGGCGATTCTGGGGCTGAAGCTGCACTACGACCGGCAAAAGCGTAAAAATAACTTATGAGTCACGAAGGCATCCGTTTCGTTACAGAAGAGGCCGCGCGCAGAGCGAGCGCAGCAGAAAAAGAATTGCCGCGCGAGGCAACCGATCCGCAGCATGTGCGCGTGCGGATGAGCGAAGGCTCCGGCATGGATATTGACTGGAAAGACGGGCACACGAGCCACTGGAGTTTTGCCTGGCTGCGCGATGCCTGCCCCTGCGCCACCTGCAACGAAGAACGCGAGCAGCAGAATCGCCAGCCCGGAGTTCCCAAACCCCAGCCAGCAAATCTACTGCCGATGTACAAAGCTCCGGTGCAGCCTGTAAAGGTCACACCCGTGGGACGCTATGCCATCAGCTTCGACTGGAACGACGGCCACCACAGCGGAATTTTTTCCTGGGAGTATCTGCGCCGCGTATGCCAGTGCGAGGCGTGTAAACAATAATCAGTTCTGCTACCGGCCAAGTGCTGCCGTAGCCCAGGCAGACTGAATCGCCTGCATCGCTGCATCGACCGTCGCCGCCTGCATCGCTGCCTGCCGATTGTGCAGCTTCAAAAATCCCTCCTCCACGGCGCGATCCAGCATCGCCAGCAGCGGATCATAATATCCGCCCTGATTCAGGATCAGTACCGGCTTAGCATGAATGCCAAGCTGTGCCCATCCCAGAATTTCGCAAAGTTCATCAAACGTGCCATAGCCACCAGGCAGCGCGAGAAAAGCATCGGCCAGCGCGGCCATGCCATGTTTGCGCTCGTGCATGGTCTCAACCACATGCAGTTCGGTGAGTCCGTGATGCGCCACTTCGCGCTCCATCAACTGGCGCGGGATAAAGCCCACAGCGCGCCCGCCCGCAGCCAGCACCGCATCGGCGACGGCACCCATCAGGCCGACGCACGCGCCACCATAGACCAGGCCGATGTCTGCCTGCGCCATCGCTACGCCCAGCTCCGCAGCAACCGCGCGATACTCCGGGCGATTGCCATCACTCGATCCGCAATAAACACAAATATTTCGTTGTTTCTGCATATTGGCTTTCAGGATATCGTGTTCTCTGGGCAGTACACTAGAGATGGAAACTTTTGCAGGGTAGGAGCCTGAGCCTTCGTGTCGCTGGCGCTGGACAAATTGAATCCGCAGCAGCGGTCTGCGGTGGAAACCCTCGATGGCCCGCTGTTAATTCTGGCCGGAGCTGGATCAGGAAAGACGCGCGTCATCACATACCGCATCGCCTATCTGATTCAGGAGCGCGGCGTCGCTCCGGATTCCATCCTCGCTGTCACGTTTACAAACAAGGCGTCAAAAGAGATGGCCGAGCGCGTGGAGCGATTGCTGGAGCACGGCAGCCTGGCACGACCGATGATGGCGACCTTTCACTCCTTTTGCGTGCGCCTGTTGCGACGCGACATTGAAGCGCTGCGCAGCAACGGACGTGGGCGGACGCGCGATTTTGTCATCTACGACGAGAACGATCAGCAGGCCATCGTGAAGCAGACGATGAAGCGCATGGGCATCGACGACAAGCAGCTCACGCCGCGTCAGGTGCTCTCGCGCATCTCCTGGGCTAAGAATCATATGCTCGATCCGCAGGAGATGTATCTGCAATCGGCAGACCCAAAGACGGAGCGGATCGCGCACATTTTTGAGCAGTACACCAAGGAACTGGAACGCGCCAACGCGCTGGACTTTGACGATCTGCTGCTGGAGAGCGTGCGTCTGCTGCGCGCCAGCGCTGAGGTACGCGCGGCCTGCAATCGGCGCTATCGTTATATTTTGATCGACGAATATCAGGACACCAATCGCCCGCAGTATGAACTGATGAAGCTGTTGGCGGGGGAAGCGAAAAATGTCTGCGTGGTTGGCGATGAGGATCAGAGCATCTACTCCTGGCGCGGCGCAGACATTCGCAACATTCTGGAGTTTGAAAAAGATTTTCCGCAGACTAACATCATCCGACTGGAGCAGAATTACCGCTCGACGCAAGTAATTCTGGAAGCAGCAGCGGGCGTGGTGGCGAATAATCTGCAACGTAAAGGAAAATCTTTGTGGACGACGCGGCCCGGCGGCGCGCAAGTTGGATACTACGAAGCGCTGGACGGCGAAGGCGAAGCGCTGTTTATCGCCGATACCATCCAGAAATATATTCGCGAGACTGGCAATAATGAAGAGCTGCCGCGTATTGCCGTGCTCTATCGCACCAACTCGCAGTCGCGCCTGGTGGAAGAAGGCTTACGTCGCTACGGCATTGCCTATTCGATGGTCGGCGGATTTTCTTTTTACGATCGCGCTGAGATCAAAGACCTGCTGAGCTACCTGAAGCTGGTGCAGAATGTCGATGATTCCGTAGCGCTGCAACGCACCATCAACACCCCGGCACGCGGCATTGGGAAAACTACGGTGGAGACACTGGAGCGAATTGCGCTGGAAACCGGAACCAGCACCTGGGCCGCGATTCAGGCGGCGATTCGAGAGAAGCTGCTGCCGACGCGGACGCTGCTGGCTCTCGATGGCTTTCGCCGCATGATAGAAGATGCACGCGCATTGATGGGGCCTGGATTTGCGGACAAGCTGACGAGCGATCTTGCCGCCGAAGCTGATTCCACTTTCTCCGAAAAAGAATTTGAGGACGCGGACATTCGCTTTGACTTTGGCGATGCTGACGTAGCGGAGGACACTGCGACAACAGCTTTTGCGCCCGCAGAATTTTCTCCTTTCGCGGCCAAGCAGGCTGCAGGGCGACACGCTACAACGCAAGCAGCCGCTGCGCAGCCAGACGACAAGAGTGATTCATCCGAAGACAAGCCAGCCTTCCGCCATCCCGGCGATGCAGCCACACTACCGGAGATCATCAAGTTTCTGATCGACCGCAGCGGCTATATCCGCGCGCTTGAAGAGGAGGCGACACCGGAGTCGATCTCGCGCATTGAAAATCTGCGCGAACTGGTGAACGCCGCGCAGGATGCGCAGGAACGCGGCGAGACGCTGACGGAGTTTCTGGATCATGCAGCACTGGTCAGCGACACCGACCAGTACAATCCTGAATCGCGCGTGACCCTGATGACGCTGCACGCGGCCAAAGGACTAGAATTTCCGCTCGTATTTCTGACTGGCATGGAGGAGGGTCTCTTTCCGCACTCACGCACCTTTAACGATGCCAACGGGCTGGAAGAGGAGCGACGTCTCTGCTATGTGGGCATGACACGCGCTATGGATTCCCTGCTGCTGACGCGCGCGCGCTTTCGCCGCCGTTATGGCAATGAGACGCCAGAGCATTCCACGCCTTCGCGTTTTCTGGCGGAGATTCCGCAGCATCTGCTGGAAGATCTGAGCGTGAGCGCCCATCCAGGCAATAGCTCGAATCGCTATGGAAACGACTATGGCGGGTATTCCAGCACTGGACGCAGCCAGCGCGGCAGCTCCGACGCTGCATCGCAGCCGCATTGGAATTATGAGGATGAAGATCAAAGCGCGCGCAGCTTTGGCGCAGCACAAAAATTTGGCAAGCCTGCTGCAAGCACCCCATCTGCGTCGGGCGGCAGCTCCATTGATAACATCGCGCAGTTTTTTGGCGCGCGTGGACAGAAGATTGCTCGACCCAAACTGCCGGTTCCAGAGGCCACGGGCAACACAGGATTTCGCAACGGCCAGCGCGTCCGTCATCCAAAATATGGCGAAGGAACAGTCTTCCATCGCGAAGGGGACGGAGAAGACGCGAAGATTACGGTACAATTTCAGAGGTTCGGCATAAAAAAGCTGGTGGAGAAATTTGCACAACTGGAGCGCGTGTAAGCGCGTCTTCGACAGGGCAGACACTGCAAGACGAACCAAGTTAATTTTTACGAAGCGCCTACCAATTTTAAAAAACCGCGCAACAGAAAGCTGGAAGAGTTATGGCAAACACAAAGAAGATTGAAGACAAAGCAGCCCGCAAAGTTGTAAAACGCGCAGCACGCAAAAAGGCTGCCCCCAAGGCAAAGCGCACAACACCGCGCGGAGCGAACAAGGCCAAGGTAAAGAAAGCTGCGCGCGCCGTAGGCAAACGCTAGTTGAGATTTTTTATTCGTGCGTAAACAGAAGCGAAGGATGCAGAAAATTATCCAAGTCCAGACCGTCTGCATTCTTCGCATCCCGCTTCCTCGAATCTGACTTCAGGAGAGGGTGTTCTGGCCAAGCAGATTTTCGCCACGAAATCGATCGACGCTCTGATTCGTCAATCCGAGCACCCCGACCATTGCCTGAAGAAGACGCTCGGCCCGTTGTCGTTGACGGCGCTGGGCATTGGCGCGGTCATTGGTTCCGGTATTTTTACGGTGATTGGCACAGCTATTGCTGGCCAGAAATTTTCCTCGCCGTCCATACTCAATACTCCGGTGCTGGATTATCTGGTGCATCACACGGCGCTGCTGGGCCGTCCCGGCGCGGGGCCAGCGCTGGCGCTTTCACTGGTGCTGGTGGCGTTTGTCTGCGCCTTTACCGGGCTGTGCTACGCGGAGATGGCCTCGATGATTCCCATTGCAGGCAGCGCGTACACATACACCTACGCCACGATGGGCGAGTTGATTGCCTGGGTCATCGGCTGGGATTTAATTCTGGAGTATGCCTTCTCCAACATGGCCGTCAGCGTCGGCTTTGCTGCGCATGTCGTCGATCTGCTGGATTGGCTTGGCCTGCATCCAGCGCTGCGCTGGATTTCCCCAGCATATCTGCCCAGTGGCTTGCAGGATTTGCAGGGGCACGCGCTCTATGCTCCGGGCTGGCATTTTGGATTTAATCTGCCAGCATTTTTGATTGTCATGCTGCTGACGGTGGTGCTGGTGCGCGGCATTCGCGAATCCGCCGAGACCAACAACATTATGGTGCTGCTTAAAATTGGCGCAATTTTATTGTTTGTTCTAGTCGGATCGCATTTCATTCACTCGTCGAATTGGCACCCGTACGCTCCCAACGGATGGTCGGGCGTACTAACCGGCGGCTCGATTATTTTTTTCACCTATATTGGCTTCGATTCGGTTTCGACGGCAGCGGAGGAATGCAAAAATCCGCAGCGCGATGTGCCGATTGGTATTCTGGCCACGCTAGCCGTCTGCACGGTTCTGTATGTCGGCGTAGCCGTAGTGCTCACCGGGCTTGTCCACTGGCCGCTGCTGCTGGATGATGCCGCGCCGGTGGTCAACACGCTGCATCGGCTCTACCTGCGCAACGGTAGCGCGCTACTCCACTGGACGCATCTAGCTGTGCTGCTGGGCGCGTTGCTGGGCATGGTTTCGTCCATTCTGGTTTTTCAGATTGGCCAGACACGCGTCTGGTTCGCCATGTCGCGGGATCGTCTGCTGCCTTCCATCTTCAGCCGCGTGCATCCAAGTTTCCGCACGCCCGCAATCGCGACCTGGACGGCGGGCGCCGTGGTTGCGCTGCCTGCCGGGTTGCTGGATATTGGCACCTTTGCCGACCTGTCGAACATTGGCACGCTCTTTGCATTCGTGCTGGTCTCGTTGGGCGTGCTCATCCTGCGCTACAAAGATCCGGACCGTCCACGCTCCTTTCGCTGTCCCTGTGGCCCCATCTTTCCGCTGCTCAGCGTATTCTTTTGTCTATTGCTGATGCTGGGATTGCCGGTGCTCACCTGGATTCGATTCTTTGTCTGGCTGGCCATCGGGCTGGCAATTTATGTGTTGTACAGCCGCCATCGCAGCGAGTTTGCTCCACGCACCCGATAAATTTTCTATGCCTGCAAAAAAACAAATCGACGCGGAAGCTTGGATTCGCAATCTGCCCAAGGCTGAGCTGCACCTGCATCTGGAAGGCACCATTGCGCCTGAAACACTGGTGCTGCTGAGTCAGGGGCACGATGCCGAACCGCTGACGCTGGAGGTCGCGCACGCGCTGTATCAATACGCCGACTTCAACGGATTTCTGATGGCCTTTAAGGCCGTGACCGAGCGGCTGCGCACGCCGGAGGATTACGAACTCATTACCTACGCCATGCTGAGTAAGCTGCACCAACAGGGGGTGGTTCATGCCGAGGTCTACGTCTCGGTGGGCGTGGTCTACTACTGGCGCAAGATGGAGTTTGAGCCGCTCTTTGCGGGCATGGAGCGCGGGCGCAGGCGCGCCGAGCAGGAGTTTGGCATCTCGCTGCTGTGGATCTTTGATGCTGTGCGACACTTTGGCCCGGAGGAAGCCGCGCGCGTCTTCCGCAAAGCGGCGGAGATGCAATCCGCCCATTCGTCGATTGTGGCCATTGGCATTGGCGGGGATGAGCGTCGCACGGGCGCGGCAGTCTTTCGCGATCTCTATCGCGAAGCGCGCGACAAGGGCCTGCGACTGACGGCCCATGCCGGAGAAGCAGCAGGAGCGGAGAGCATCTGGTCGGCCATCAACATTGGCGCGGAGAGAATTGGCCACGCACTGAGCGCCCAGCACGACGGAGAATTGCTGGAGATGCTGGCGAAAAAGCAGATTCCGCTGGAGATTTGCATCACCAGCAATCTGCGCACTGGCTGTTGCGCCCGCCTGGAAGACCATCCCGTGCGCCAGTATTTTGATTGCGGCCTGATGGTCACGCTGAACTCCGACGATCCAACAATGTTCGGCAGCAATCTGAATGACGAGTATCTGCTGGCGCATCGCAGCTTTGGTCTGACGCTGGAGCATCTGCGCGAGCTGGCAGGCAATTCGATTGAGGCCAGCTTTTTGCCTCCAGCCCGCAAGCTGGAACTGCTGCGTAGCGTGGAGCAATATGCGGAGCCGGGAACGTAGGCGACGCCGTTCCCCGTGCTGAAACAGGCCTACGTTACCGAAGATGTCCCATGGCTGATTTTTCTTATTGAACTTTTATACAAGGATTGCACGGATTGCGATAAGATGAGCGCAGGATTTGGTTCCACAATGCGAGGACTACGGATGTTCGCCCGTTGGAATACAGAGGAGGCTTCGATGAAAGAAGCACAGGACGGTAACGAATCGAACACGCTGGTACGCACGATTGGCTGGGTTTCTGTGGCTGCCGGGATGGTTGCTCTTGGATTTTATGTGGGGCGGCAGTTGCGCGCGCGCTATAACTTTAACCATCGCACGCCGTACGATTTTTATTCCCATGCCGGGGATGAGCAGCGCCGCGCTGGCAACAGCACCGAGTATGGCGTAGGCGTCTAAAGTTTTTTCGGCACGAACCCACAAGGCCCGGAAGCGTCTCCGGGCCTTGTGTCGTTTCAGTGTGAAATCCCGCTACGCCTTGCCTGCCAGTTGGCGCAACACGTACTGCAGAATGCCGCCGTGCTGGTAGTAGAGAATCTCCTGCGGCGTGTCGATGCGGACGGTAGCTTTGAATTCCTTCACCTTGCCATCCGCTGCATCTGCCTTCACTGTGATCTGCTTGCCATTGGCAAACTTCGCCTCCAGCATCGCGCGCAGGCCGACGATCTCGAAGACTTCCTCGCCGGTCAGGCCGAGCGATTCTGGATTTTCTCCCGCCACAAATTGCAGCGGCAGAATTCCCATGCCGACGAGATTCGAGCGATGGATGCGCTCAAAGCTTTCGGCAATCACCACGCGGATGCCCAGAAGTTTCGGCCCCTTGGCAGCCCAGTCCCGCGAGGAACCAGAGCCGTACTCCTTGCCCGCTAGAATCACCAGCGGAGTTTTCCTCTCTGCATACTTCACCGACGCGTCGTAGATGCTCATCGTCGTGCCTTCGGGTAGCAGGCACGTTACGCCGCCTTCGGTTCCCGGTGCCAGCTTGTTGCGCAGCCGCACATTGGCAAAGGTTCCGCGCACCATCACCTCATGATTGCCGCGCCGCGAGCCGTAGCTGTTAAAGTCCGCAGCCTTCACTCCATGCTCGATCAGGTACTTCCCTGCCGGGCCATTCAGCTTGATGGAACCCGCAGGCGAGATGTGATCCGTGGTCACGCTGTCGCCCAGCACGGCCAGCACGCGCGCGCCGCGAATCTCCTCCACGACGCTCGGCGTGGCGGGCATGCCGTCAAAGTACGGAGCCTTGCGAATGTAGGTGGAATCCTTCTCCCACTGATAGGTATTGCCCGTCGCAAATTTCAGATGCTGCCAGTTGGCATCACCATCGCTCACCGTAGCGTACTCCTTGCGGAACATGCCGGAATCTATCGAGGCAGCCAGTGTGGACTGCACCTCCTGCTGCGTGGGCCAGATGTCGCGCAGATAGACGGGCTGGCCTTTTTGATCTTTGCCCAGCGCATCTTTTTCAAAATCATGGTCAATGCGACCGGCCAGCGCGTAGGCGACGACCAGCGGCGGCGACATCAAATAATTCGCGCGAATTTCAGAGTTGATGCGACCTTCAAAGTTGCGATTGCCGCTGAGCACCGAGACGGCGACCAGGCCGTGATCCTCAATGGACTTGGACACATCGGCAGGCAGCGGGCCGGAGTTGCCAATGCACGTCGTGCAGCCGTAGCCGACCACGTTAAAGCGCAGCTTGTCGAGATACTGTGTCAATCCAGCCTTGTTGTAATAATCCGTCACCACGCGCGAGCCGGGAGCCAGCGAGGTCTTCACCCACGGCGGCACGGCCAATCCTTTTTCGACGGCCTTCTTCGCCAGCAATCCTGCGGCCAGCATGACGGATGGGTTCGACGTATTCGTGCAGCTCGTGATCGCCGCAATCACCACAGACCCGTGATCGAGATACTTGTCCACGGCCATGCCAAAGCGATGTTCAATCGTCTCGGCAGTCCCCGGCTCCGGCGTGCCCTGGCCCTTACCATTCGCAGCCGCGTGACCACCCTCGCCATTCCAGCGCTCCACCTGACGCGCTGCGCCCTTGTTGGTGCTCGGCCCCAACAGTGCGGGCAATTGCTTGTGGAAGCTGCCCGCCGTCTCGCTCAAACGCACGCGATCCTGCGGACGCTTCGGCCCGGCGACGCATGGCTCCACGGTCGCAAGATCGAGCGACAAGGTTGCCGAGTATTCTGCCTCCGGCGCGTCTGGAGTGTGGAAGAGACCCTGCTCCTTGGCGTAGGTCTCGACCAACGCGATCTGCTCCTCGCTGCGACCCGTCAGGCGTAAGTAGCGCAGCGTCTCCGCATCGACCGGGAAGATGCCGCAGGTCGCGCCGTACTCCGGCGCCATGTTTGCGATGGTCGCGCGATCAGCCAGCGACAGCGCGCTGATGCCCGCGCCGTAGAACTCCACAAATTTTCCGACGACGCCGAACTTGCGCAGCATCTCCGTCACGGTCAGGACTAAATCCGTGGCCGTCGCGCCCTCGCGCAGCTTGCCCGTCAGCTTAAAGCCGACCACCTGCGGCAGCAGCATGGAGACAGGCTGGCCCAGCATCGCCGCCTCCGCCTCAATGCCGCCCACGCCCCAGCCCAGCACGCCCAGGCCGTTAATCATGGTAGTGTGGGAGTCGGTGCCGACCAGCGTGTCAGGATACGCCTGGGCGATGCCCTTGGCATCCGGCTGCGTGGTGAAGACCACGCGGGCCAGATACTCCAGGTTCACCTGATGGCAGATGCCCATGCCCGGCGGCACGGCAGAAAAATTAGCAAATGCCGATTGGCCCCACTTCAAAAATGCGTAGCGCTCGCGATTGCGCTGAAACTCCAGCACCGTGTTCAGATCATAAGCATTGCTGGTGCCGTACTCATCCACCTGCACGGAGTGGTCAATGACCAGCTCCGCCGGTTGCAACGGGTTGATCTTTTCCGGATCGCCGCCCAGCGCGCGCATGGCATCGCGCATCGCGGCCAGATCGACGATGGCGGGCACGCCAGTAAAATCCTGCATCAAGACGCGCGCGGGCATGTAGGCAATCTCGCGCGATGGCTCGGCCTTCGGGTCCCACTTGGCCAGAAATTCAATGTCGGCAGCGGTCACGCTCTTGCCATCTTCATAGCGCAGCAGATTTTCGAGCAGTATGCGCAGGGAGTAGGGTAGGCGCTCCAGGCGAATGCCTTTCTTGGTGAGCGCATCCAGGCGAAAGATTTCGTAGGTCTTGTTGCCGCACTGCAAGTGCGCGCGGCTGCCAAAGCTGTTCATATCGTGGCTCCTCTATCGGTATCGAAAACGATGGTCATTCTGGGCGGGCGCTGCAAATTTCCAGACGTGGCTGGCTGGGCGGCGGCCCGTGAAAAAAGAGAAAATTCGGGATTCTAACCGCGTTCCGGCTTGCCGCGGTGCCAGCGCTTCAGAAAGATGATCTTGGGCGTGAAGAGCATAACGTTCTGGCAGCCTGTTGCCGCCTGCCTCTATGGTAGCGCCGATGGGGATGGAATGAAAAGTGGAGGAGGTATATCTCCCACTCAAGCCAGAAGCGGGCTTGAATGGGCCACCCGCCCGAGAATCAAGACAATTGAGGCGATAATTCCAAGTCTTTTCCATCCGTTTAACTTCACCACCGTCAGCACCTCAGCACTGGATTATAGAAGCTAGGGTGCGGTAGAGCCACGTCTCAAGCGCCGCGTTACGGGGCCGTGGTTTCTGACACGGCGGGCACCGGATAAATCTTCATGTAATGTTCGGTTATGGCCTTCGAGCGCGGCTCTTTGTCTGGAGCGTCAGTCGAGACAATCTGGCACCAAGCGATTGCCAACATTACCACGTGCGCAGTCGTTGCATTTATGGCTTCAATCTTTGCTCCGTCTGAGTAATTGGGCTGCACGTCTCCGGTCGCGCCGAACCGCCGCGCCATTTGTTGTAGGCCGCCGTGTGTGTAGCCGTGCAATACCTTGATGTGCGGGGCAATTGAAGCGAAAATTCCCCCGGCGTCGTTTTTCTTTTCTACTTCTGTTGCCATATTTATTAGGCCGGGTTCAACTTTCTCACCATTTTTGAGGCGCGTTACGATGTCCGGCTTTGCGCACGCATAGACCCAGTGTGCCCGATAAGCCGCCTCAATAAGCGGGCGCACAAGTGCAAACGCGCTTCCATCGAACTGGCCCGCTTTCAAGAGATGCAGAATTGCCCCGTGGTGCTCCAAAGTGAGTGAAAAGAGGGCCGCAACGATAATCTTGACATCGGTGTCCGAGACAAACCCATCCGGCATATTGGCCAGAATGAAATTGTGCATCCCCTCTGCTCGGGTGATCTCATCCGAGACTTCTTTGCTGACGGTCGGTGGCTTAATGGCGGGCATAATCGCTCCTTTCAGGGCAACAGCCCATGCTACGCCTAAACGAAAATGGACTGGTGGCCCATTCAAGCCTTCTTTTGGCTTGAGTGGGAGAACTCCCAGCCCCATGAGTGTTGATACATTTTTGTATATTCACTACTGTATATACAGACGCGGTTTACCTGTGCGTATTGCTGATTCTGGTTGCCTACACCGTGGTGAACGAGGAAGAAGAAGTCCTTCGCATTATTTCAGCGCGCAAAGCTACGCGACAGGAGCGAATTGAATATGAAGAAGCAAGCAAAATCTAAACCCGTCGTGTACAAGTTGCATCCAGCACAGCCGCTGACCGCCCGCCAGAAGCGCGAGATTCAGGCGCTGGCGGCCATGCCTGAAGACAAGATCGACACGTCCGAAATTCCGCAGCTTCCGCCCGGAGCCTGGAAAAATGCTGTACAGGGAAAATGGTATCGCCCGGTGAAACAGCCCGTGTCGATCCGTCTGGACGCGGATGTACTGGCCTGGTTGAAGGCGAAGGGCACCGGCTATCAGACAAAGGTGAACATTTTCCTTAGAGAAAGAATGCTGAAAGAAATCAGCAAGGTGCCGAGTGTCCCATTTGAGAAATTCCCCCACTCAAGCCAAAAGAAGGCTTGAATGGGGCACCCGGAAGGAGGTCTGTTATGCAAAAAAGCAAAGCGCTGACTTACCTGATACTCATCTTTATGGCTGCGGCTTGTGCTTCCGCACAGGTTTCCGCTCAGCGGCAGACGGATGTCGCCCTCAGCGTATATGGGGCGTTCGACGGTACAGTGGGCAACCCCGTTGCGAACATCTCGGAAACTCCCACCAACTCCGTTGGTGGCATGATGGAACTGCGCCATATTGTCAATTCATGGCTTGGCTTTGAAGCGATGTACTCGCTCAATCCCGCCGATCAGGTCTATGGGGTTTGGTGTTCACTTTGTACAACACCTCCGCCTGTTTCGGCATACGCCCATGCGTTCACCGGCGACTGGGTCTTCTCATCCCACTCGGAGAAGCTCCGTCCGTTCGCGCTGGTGGGTGTCGGCATCCTGTACTTCCAGCCCGTCGCCAGCACTCAGGGGGGCAACTCTTGGGGGCCGACTCAAAGTTCCACCACGCCGGTCTATGTCTATGGAGTTGGAATAGATCGGGAGCAGTGGAAGCACATTGGTCTGCGCTTCCAATATCGCGGCAATTTCTACAAAGCTCCCTACCTCCTCAAGTATCTCAGCAATGTATCGAACTTCACGCACACGGCAGAGCCTGCGCTCGGCGTGTACTACAAATTCTGAGCGCCAGAGCTGCGCTACTGCCCACCGGATACAGCGGAATAGCCGATGGATTTATCCACCCACTGGATGAAGTACTTCATATTCGGCGCATCCGTATGGCCGCCATCATCCTGACGCCATGCAAGCTGCCCATCCAGCAATCCCATATTTACGGGCGGCATTTTTGCGGTGTGATAATCGCTGGAAACTCCCATGTCCTTGGCTCCCAGCAGGGTATAGACAGGTTGGGCAGCCACCGTGGCCATGTAGCTGCCCTGATGGTCGAGCCACTTGGCATCGCCCTTCTCTGGAATGCCATAGCTGATGAAGACCAGCCGGGGCGCACACAAAGCAATCAATTCATGCGAGTCCACGGGCAAATCTCCGGGATTCTTGCTGCCAAACTTTGCTTGGGATGCGCCATACTTCATAAAATTTCCGGCCATCCAGTAGTACTCTCCACCGGTCAGGCTCTCCACGGCCTCGCCCCAGTTGCGGCGCAGCAGCGTCGCGCCACCTTTGCCCGAAGAACCAATCAGACCAAAGGCAAACCGCTGGTCAAAGGCCATCGTAACCAGCGCCGCCTTTCCATAGCGCGAGACACCTTCGATGCCGATATGTTTGCCATCCACAGAGGGATCGGTCTGCAGATACTCCAGTCCCTTGCCTGCGCCCCAGGCCCAGGCACGCAACGCGCCCCAATCATCGGGCTTGCGCGGCTGCCCCTTGTTCACCAATCCAATGATGCCCCGCGTTATCCCTGCGCCGTTGTCCGCCTGAACGCTGGATGGATCGATCATCGCGTATCCCCAGCCAGCAGCAATCAGCTCCATCGTCGAGGGTGGGTCTCCATCCGCATTGAACTGCGGAAACATGAAAGGCTTGGGAAGAATGGGAGAATACGCAGGGTGCTGGTCGAAGATGGGCTTTAAGGATGGATCATTTTTCTCCAGCAGCGCCTTCAGCGCAGCGTTGATCTGGGCAAGCTCTTCGGTGTTGGGCTGCCGTGCAGCCGGAAAATCAGAGCGCCCAAACATTATCAGCACCGGGACTGGCCCTTTTGCGTTGGCCGGTGTCACCAGCATCATGGAAATGTTTACATGGATGCGCGGGTACGCTGAGTTGTCCACATGCCCGACAAGCTGCTTCACCACCACGGGCATCCAGCCAACCGACTCCGTCTCGGTGACAGGCATAGTCCAGGTCACCTTCGGCAGATTTTTTGGGAGACGTCCGTAGACTTCGCGTTCCAGATCTTCGACAATTTCCGGACGACGCTGCTTCCACCACATGGCTGGCGTGGTGACTTTGTCTCCGTTCTTGAGCGTCAGCACATCGGGCAAATTCGGGTACGGATTGGCGAGAGACTCGTCATAATTGGCATGGTTCGGCGCTCTCTCATCTCCGCTGGGGCCGGGACGCAGTGCCTGAATTCCAAGCTGATCCATCATGTTCTGGTGGTCTTGCTCATCCGTAAAGGTCACAGGTGCGGGAAAGGTCACCGGCGCGGGCGAAGCGGGCGTGGCAGCGGTATCTTGCGCGACTGCGATGCGTACCATTCCAATGCCCGCAAGAACCAGTATCCCCATGAGAATCTGTATTTTTTTCATCACCAATCCTGACATGTATAGGAATATACCCAGATTCCTGCAAAGCTGTTTGTCGGGAACCGCTCGTAGAGACGAACTGTAGGCTAGATTTGAGGACAAGGTCATCACCTTTTCTTCATAACGCTTACAACGTTGTCTCCTCTATTCAAGTAAGCATCGACTAACGAAGCGAAGTTTTCAAAATTATCTGCACTTGGGGCATCCATAATCAGCGCAATCACATTGCGGTGATGCTGAAGATGTCTAGCAATTTGACCAAACATTCTGTCATATTCTCCAATATCTGGAGCCTTCTTTGTTTCAATTGCATACTTTGTATTCACCAATAAATCAGACTTGCTTTGACCATATTCTTCATTGAGCGAAAAACCTTGGGACTCTAAATGTCCCCTTAATTCAATTTTATATGCCTCTTCACTATTTCTCCCCCTTGCCGGGGACCACGATCCTATAACTTTGATCAGACCTTCAAATTCTATGTTTACCTTTTCTGTCTTTAGTTTTTTATCTTGATTTATTTCTCCTATTAGTTCTAAAACCCGTTCATAACCCTTTACTTCTGTTTCAGCTACCCACTCAGCAAACTTGGTCGGAAATTCGCTCCACTTGATGAAATGCGGTGCTCCTTCTAAGCCCGATCGGCTAGGCTTAAGATCGCGATGAATCCAAGTGGCAATCGAGGGTAGTTTCCCCATCTCTAAAACGAGATCACCATATTGGCGCATTATTTTTTCTCGTGGTGTCCGTTCCATACTCAGCTTATTTGCTATATCTCCGCATTCGACCTGCAACTTTGAATACGCATTCTCGCCAAAAATCTTGATTAGATCATTTCCCCCGAGTCGCGCAAACTCCATAAATTCCAGGTGTTTTGGGATCCGCGCGTTTTTATTCTTAAACTCTTCGTACTTCTGGATGCAAGACTCTTTAGAAACCGTTCCCATTTCTTCTCCTTCGCTCGCTTAATCTTCTCTGCCTGTAACTTGACCGCATCCCTATGTTCTCTTTTACAAATAGTGCAGCCCAGTCTATCAGCCTGCACAGCGGACAAGAAGAATTAGGCGGCAACCCGCACGGCAAGCGGCTTTACCTTGGCGCGCTTCTTTTGCGAGGCCTCCCAGAGGTCGCGCTGCATTTGCAGGCGGAGCCAGAAATCAGCCTCAGTGTGAAAGGCTTCTGCAAGGCGCAGAGCCATATCTGCGGAGACTCCGGCCCGACCGTTGAGTACGCGCGAGAGCGTAGGTCGCGTAACTCCGAGGTGACGCGCGACTTCTGTGACTGACCGGCCAGCGAGATAGTTGGCGAGAATCTTTCCTGGATGAGCTGGCTTGTGCATCCGCATCGTGGAACTCCTTCCCTTACTGCGAACCATACACGCAGAAGTGTACGCCGTAACGCTACGCAGCACAACAAAAAACGTCTACAGCATTTGTGCAAGAAGCAGGCCGTTCAGCGCCAGAATCACGGCGACGGTCAGCCAGCCCAGCCAGGCCGTCCAGCGACCATTGACGAATTGCTGCATCAAGCCACTGCGGCCCGTCAAAATCAGCAGTGGAATCAGCGCGAAGGGCAGCGTAAAGCTGAGCAGCACTTGCGAGAAGATGAGAATCCGCAGCGGATCGAGACCGACGGCAATCACCACCAGGGCGGGAATCAGCGTAATCAGGCGACGCAGAAAAACGCTGAATTTTATATCCAGAAACCCTTCCAGAATCATCTGCCCGGCCATTGTGCCCACGGTAGAGGAAGACAGCCCGGAAAAAAGCAGCGCGACAGCAAAGGCCAGCGCCGAAAGCGACCCCAGCAGCGGCCCCAGTGTGTGGTGAGCCTCCTCAATGCTGTCTACCGGATGCCCCAGATGCACAAATGCAGCGGCGGCCATAATGACCATCGCGGAGTTGATAAGCCAGGCGCCGTTCATGGCGGCAAAGACATCGACCAGTTCAAATTGCAGCAGGCGAAAGCGATGGTGGTGCGCGTTGCTGCCAGGATTGGCTAGCGCCTCCTGCTCCTCGCGGGCAATACTTTCGCGCACGCGCGGCTGCACCAGCCCGGAGTGTAGATAGACCACATGCGGCATCACCGTTGCGCCCAACATGCCCACCGCAACATAGATGCTGGAGTGATCAACAAATGGAACCAGCGTGTAATAGGCAGCGAGCTTCCAGTTGACATGCACCAGAAACACTTCAAAGGCATAGCAGATGCCAATGACAAAAACGAAGCCCATAATGGCGACCTCCAGCTTGCGGAAGCCGTAGAGTTCGAGCGCGAGAATAGCGAAGACGCAGAGCGCTGTAAGCGCGGCGGCAGCCAGCATGACGCTGGTCTTCGACCATCCTGCAGCCAGCCAGCGCTGGCCAAAGAGTAGATAGAAGCCGAGCGCTGCGCCAAGAAACTCCGCCATATCGGTAGCCACAGCGGAAATCTCCGCTGCGATCCAGAGGCCAATCGTCGTGCTGCGTAAGAACTGATCGCGACAGTTCTGCGGCAGCGTGCGTCCGGTGGCGATACCCAGCTTAGCGGAAAGATACTGAATCAGAATGGCCATCAGGTTCGACCACAGCAGCACCCAGAGCAGCTTGTAGCCAAACTCCGAACCACCTTGAATGTTGGTGGCAAAATTTCCCGGATCAATATAGGCGATACTGGCGACAAAGGCTGGCCCAAAGTAGCTCCACAACTGACCGCGACGCAGCTCCGGCAGCCAGCGGAAACGTTGTGGCTCGACAAGGCTCGGAGATGGAGGAGGGATGGCCATACAGTTGCGGCGCGCTGACGAAACGCGAAATCTCAGTATACGGTGGAATCGAAAAAATCCCTGTGTCTGCTCATATGCAGTGGCGCGCGTTTGACTTCCCTGCTGGCATTTCCTAGCCTGATACTTAGCCTTCATTTTTTTGGAGTTTGCCTCGACATGAAAATTCTCGTTATTGGCGGCGGTGGCCGTGAGCACGCCTTAGTCAGCGCCATCCGCAAATCCCCGCGTGTCACGCAGGTTGTCTGCGCTCCTGGCAATGGCGGCATCGCCTCGGTAGCTCGTTGCGTTCCCGTCAACCAAAAAGATTTAGCCGATCTTCTGCGCGTTGTGGAAGCCGAGCAGCCCGACCTGACCATCGTTGGCCCGGAGCTGCCGCTGAGCCTGGGCCTGGTCGATGCCATGCAGCAGCGTAAGCTGCGCGTCTTTGGCCCGACGCAACGCGCGGCACAGCTCGAAAGCAGCAAGGCCTTCGCCAAAGAATTTATGCAGCGTCATCAGATTCCCACGGCGCGTTACTCCGTTTGCCGCTCCGCTGCAGAATTGACGGAAGCGCTGGTGCATTTTCGCGCTCCCATTGTGGTCAAAGCCGATGGCCTTGCCGCAGGCAAGGGTGTCGTCATCTGCGAGAGCAAAGAAGAGGCCTTTGCCACTGCGACTCAGATGTTCGACGGCGAGCTGCTCGGCACGGCGGAAACCTGCGTGGTGCTGGAAGAATTTCTTGAAGGGGAGGAGACATCCTTTCTCGTACTCGCAGACGGCGCGCACACGCTGCCTCTGGTCGCTGCGCAGGATCACAAACGCATCGGCGATGGCGACACCGGGCTGAACACCGGCGGCATGGGAGCTTACTCCACCGACACCCTGATCGATGCCGCCATGCGCGACTGGCTGCTTGCGCACGTTGCGCAACCCGTACTGGATGGCATGGCCGCCGAGGGTGCTCCGTTTACTGGAGTTTTGTACTGCGGCATGATGATGACCGCGCGCGGCCCGATGGTGCTGGAGTTCAATGCGCGCTTCGGCGATCCTGAAACACAGGCCGTGCTGCCGCGTCTGCAAAGCGATCTTCCGCCTGGGGCCAGTGACCTGTTGGACGCGATCGAAGCTGCCATTGATGGCAAGCTGGATCGGATTACGCTCGTCTGGAACCCCCAGCCTTCGGTCTGCGTGGTGGCCGCATCGGGCGGCTATCCCGGAGATTTTACGAATGGAAAAATTATCACGGGACTCGCCGAAGCTGCTGCGGTTGAGGGCGTGGAGGTCTATCACTCCGGCACCGCGCTCAAAGACGGGGCGCTGGTGACAGCAGGTGGACGTGTTCTGGTCGTTACCGCGCTGGCCGATACCGTGCAGGCTGCCTGTGACCGCGCCTACTCTGCGCTCGGCAAGATTCACTTTGATGGCATCTACTATCGCCGCGACATTGCGCATCGCGCCTTGCACAAGAAAGATGGAGCGAAAAAGATATGAGCTATGCAGGCATCACGCTGGCAGAGTTGCTAAACGACAATAAACTCTCCACCGCCAAATGGCAGGCATGGTTTTCCGTTAATCCGGGCGCGCTCGATATTCCCTGCGACATCTATAACAGTGGCAGCGTGCGTGGATTTATGCGACACATCTTTGCAGTCGAACTGCGCCACTCACAGCGCCTGGCTGGTCGGGAAGTTACCGCCTACGAAGCGATTCCCATGGGAACATTCGACGATCTCTTCGCTACACATACTCAGGCTTTCGAGAATCTGCGAGAATTTCTGGCTCAGGCCAGCGATGCCGCGCTCGACGAAGAGATCACCATCCAGACTGTCTCTGCCGGAACGCTGTACGCCTCGCGCCGAAAATTATTTGTGCATGTGATGTTGCACTCAATCCGCCACTGGGCACAGATGACCACGCTCCTGCGCGAGCATGGATTCGCCACAGACTGGGCCAAGGATTTTTTAATGTCCGAAGCGATGCAGTAGATATTTTGGCGATGGTAAAAGAATTTCAATAACCCAAGCACGCTTGGGTTATACTGTGTCTGTGGGTTCCCTTCGCTTTGATGGCGTACTGTTCGTCGTGTATTCCAACGACCATCCGCCGCGCCATGTTCATGGCTTCTTTGGTGGTGCAGCGGTCATCGCCGACCTGCGCAGCGACGGGAATGTAGCCTTGGCGGACAGGAGCGATGCCATTCGCCCTGCCAACGCCAAGCGCGCAGACGTGCGAAGAACCCTCAACACGGCGGCTGACCACTTCGAGGAACTTATTACCCTGTGGGAGGAAATTCATGGCAAAGCATAAAGTCATTACGACAGATGCCCAGATCGACCATGCGATCCAGCGTGCCCAGCAAGCAACGGATGCACCGCGCGTCCGCGAAGTTGACTACCGCGCGGGCCTGGATCTGTTCATCTTGAAGATGAGTACCGGCGAACGACTCGTGCTGCAACGGGAACTATTGGAAGGCCTGCAACATGCCTCGCGACGGCAGCTTGCCAACGTCGAAGTTTCAGGAAATGGCACCGGACTCCATTGGCCGGAACTCAATGTTGATCAGTATGTGCCAGGATTAGTGCGCCACATCTATGGAACAAAACGCTGGATGGCTACCATCGGACAGCGCGGTGGCGCTGCAACCAGCAAGACAAAAGTACACGCTGCACGCGCCAATGGGTTGAAAGGTGGCAGGCCCAAAAAGCATCTGGCACTTGGGGCGTAAACTCTCTCCCATCCTAGTCGCAAAGAACGCGGCAGGATGGGGCACACGAAGTTTTTTTAACGCTTGAACTGAACACACTCTTACCCATCCAGCTTTTTTGCCACCAGTTCATTCAGCAGTGCTGGGTTGGCGTGGCCCTTGGATAAACGCATCACCTGTCCAACGAAGAATGCCGCGACGGTCTTTTTGCCGGCGCGATATTGCTCCACCTGCTTGGGATTGGCGGCAATAATTTCGTCGATCATCTTCTCCAACGCGGCGGAATCGCTGATCTGCTGCGGCTTTTCGCGCTCGTAGACGACGGGGAAATCCTCGCCAGTTTCAAAGCAGCGATCAAAAAGCTGCTTGAGCATCTTGCTGGAAAGCTCGCCGCTCTCAGTCAAATCAGCAGCCAGCGCGATGCCACGCAGCGTTACCGGAGACTGCGACAACTCCAGACCCGCAGCCTTCAATCGTCCTGCAATCTCGCCCTGCACCAGATTGGCCACGCGCTTGGGACTCTTCGATGCCCTGGCCGCTGCCTCAAACTGATCGGCAAATTCTCGCGTGTCCGTCAGAACCTGCGCGTCCTGCTCGGTGATCTCGTACTCAGCGACCATGCGCTTGCGTCGCGCTTCGGGCAGCTCCGGCATGTTGGCGCAAATCTGCTGCTGCCATGCGGCGGAGACGACGAGCGGCGGCAGATCCGGCTCAGGAAAATAGCGGTAATCGTGCGCCTGTTCTTTCGACCGCATCGAATAGGTTCGCCCCTCATTCGCATTCCACAGGCGCGTCTCCTGCTGCACCTTCGCGCCGGATTCGAGCATCTCAATCTGGCGCACAATCTCATATTCCAGCGCGGCGCGTACAAAACGGAAGCTGTTGACATTTTTTACTTCGGCCTTGGTGCCGAATTTTTCCGCGCCCTTCAAGCGCACGCTGACGTTGGCATCACAGCGCAGCGAGCCTTCTTCCATATTGCAATCGCTGACGCCGGTATAGAGCAGAATCTCCTTGAGCCGCGTTAGATATTCGTAGGCCTCGTCGGGCGTGCGAATATCCGGCTCGCTGACAATCTCTGCCAGCGGCGTGCCGCAGCGGTTCAGGTCGAGGTACGTCCGCTCGCGTGAATCCACAAAGCCATCGTGCATGCTCTTGCCCGCATCCTCCTCCAGATGCAGGCGCGTAATGCCAATGCGCTTGCTTCCGCTGGGCGTGGGGACATCAATCCAGCCATGCTCGGCCAGCGGTTTGTCGAACTGAGAAATCTGGTAGCCCTTGGGCAGATCGGGATAGAAATAATTTTTACGCGCGAAGATGGAAGTCTCGCGCACCTGACAGTGAATGGCCAGAGAGGCGAGCACGCCAAACTCCACCGCGCGACGATTCAGCACGGGCAGCGCTCCGGGCAGACCCAGGCAGACGGGGCAGACCTGCGTGTTGGGTGCCGCGCCAAATCGTGACGAGCAGCCGCAGAAGGCTTTGGTCTCGGTCTGTAATTGAACGTGAACTTCGAGGCCGATTACCGGCTCATACTTGGCGAGAATCTCTGGAGAGAGCGCTGTAATGGATGCCATGCTGGCTTTCATTTTAGCAGCGGAGAGGGTTTATATTGCGAAACTTGGTCAACCTTGGATGGAACCATCCGTCTCTGTTGTTTCATTCTTCAGAAACATCACGTACTGGATTCCAAATTTTGGCAGCAGCAGAATCCCAGGCCCATCCACAGGGATCTCGTTGCCATTTTGATCCACCCATTTTGCCTCTTCGAGAAATACCGCAGCCTCATCCACATCATCGGAGTAGTAGCGCAGCCACCCAGTAACCATCCGGCCATCGGCCAGCCCCACCTGCACCGTTCCGCCAAACTCCTGAAACGCATCGCCCCAGATTGAGGTACGTGAAGTACGCTCGGTTACATGGATTTTGCGGAGAAAAGTCAATACCCAGTCGTGATTGAGGTTTGCCGCATAAAGAATCCCCAAGCCAACCGCACCCAGGGCAAGCGTCGCAAGTTCTTTCCAGGCGACGGTAATCACATAGCTGCCGGTTGCAATCAAATACCATCCCACAGGCAATGCAAACCCGAAACAGGGAGCTATACCGAGATAAAGAACAAAACTGAGTAGCAGGGCTTCAATGACTTTATCCAGTTCTGTTTGCTTGGGGCGGACAGCGAGCTGCTGGACAATATAGGCGCAGGTAAACCCGGGCAGGAGAACCAGGAAAACTCCGAGTGCCTGAATGGTGGTTGGCATGCGCCCCTATATATTCCTAACTTCCTTTGTTGGAGGTAGGCGGAAGGGGTACGCGCACTGGAGTTGGCGATTTATAGTTAGGTGGTGCTGTCGGCTTAAATTTGCGAAAGCCGGTTGGCATACCATCTTTGGCGCCCTTGGATACTTCCTCGCCACGGGTAGCGCCAGCCCCTGCCAGTCCCGTTTTAAACTGCCTATTCTGTGTCATAGCAATGCCTCTTATAGATCAGTCTAGCTGAATTTCGGCTGCACCGTCTGTTTCACCCGCGACGGTAGACAATGCTGAGATGCTCATTTTCCAGCGCTTTTTTCGCCTGAGCGCGGGCATGGTCGGCCCAGGGGCCTGCGGGATCGAGCCGCGCATAGTAGATCCAGTGCCAGAGCGCTCGGCGCGACTCGCCCTGACGCTCGTAGGCCAACGCCAGATTGTAGTGCGCGTCGCCATAATCGGGCACCAGATGGATGGCCTGCTTGTAAGCATCAATGGCCTCAGGCAGGCGCTTCATTTCATCCAGCACATTGCCCAGATCGAAATAGGCCAGCGCGTAGCGCGGATCGGCCTCGGTGGCGCGACGGTACATCGCCTCCGCGTGGAGATACTGGCGCAGGTTGTAATAGAGCGTGCCCAGATTGATGCAGGCCGGCGCATGATCGGGCTGGAGTTCAAGAATGTGCTGGTACATCTCCATAACCCGCCGCGTGATCTGCTTGCGTGCGCCTTTTTGATCCTCGCAGCGAACGGCCTCCAGAAAAAGTCCGGAGATATACGCCTCGCGATTGCGCTGGCTGATCTCCATGTGGGCCACGCTGCGCAGCGGCTGCTGCGCGAAATTATCGAAATCAAACATAAGCTGGCGCGAGATGGGATCGACAACCGTTCCAGCGTGACGAAAGACAATGCGCGAGCCGGTGGTAACCGCCGTCGATTCCTGCAAGGGATTTGCCATCCCGGAGACGCGCCGCATGGCCGCCACGGAAGCTTGAATGTTGGAGGCTCGAATGCGTCGGGAGGAAAGATCGCGCAGGGCGCGGAAGTGGGAGAGATGCTGAAAGGTGTAGGTTTCCAGCACATCAACAAGGCCAGAACGCTCCCAGCCGCTCAATTGACGAGCGGTGATGTGGAGGATCCGAAGCACGTCTTGACGGTTATATCGGGTCACAGTTTTGTGCGCAGCGTTACCGTCTACTGCCGCTCATTATGCTGATTTTCTGTGAACATCACAAGGGGAATGCAAAAAAATCTGAGGAAAACCCGTACCAACCCGAAGAAAACCAGAAGAAACCCAAAAAGAATTCCCCATTCATTTAGGCGATGCCAATGTGAACCTCAATGGCTACCGGCCCCCAATGTATCTCAAAATCGCAAACATACGTGCGCGCGAGCGCGGAGTTCAATACATGATCCCAAACTCCCATCAACGTTTCCGGCTGCTTGCCACGCGCTTCGATCACGGCATATCTGGCCGCTGGCACGACGGCCACGACCATCCCTTTCGGCGGATCTTCGGTAATCACGGAATTAGACGGAACTTCATAGCCCAGCACATACGTGTACACACCCGTATGGTCGCTTTCGTAGTCGCAATAGAGCGCATACACCGCATCGCTCGCGCGCTCCAGTATCTGCTTCGCCATTTTCTCCCGGCGAACGCGACGCCACAACTCTGCCTTCGCTTCAGGACGCGCATCGGATGCCTGGCATGCAATGCCGACAACGGTAAAAGCGGGGAGATAGCTCTTCTCAAAGTGCATAAGTCGATCTTCACCGTTGCGGAGTAGAGATGATCCTACATCAATCCCATACTTTTGAGGGTACCGAGACAGGCGTTGTACGTGGAGCCGACGACCGGAGTTGAACCGGTGACCTACTGATTACGAATCAGTTGCTCTACCAACTGAGCTACGTCGGCCTTCCTGTTCGATTGTAACGGCGCGCTCGACTGCGGTAAAGAGTGTGTCAGATCGAGCGCTCGGCTGGCGATGCTGCATGTGTGTTCATACGGGCTTCGCGCAACCAGCTTATCCACACCCTCCACATGCGTCCACCGCATCTGCACTACTCCTGCGCCTTGCGCCGTCTGCTCCCGGCGCGTAGGGTCAGCATTGCAGGAGTAGACCCCCGGCAACGCCCTCTCTCCAGACGCGTATCAGATATGGGATGGTTTACCCTGTAGATACAAGATATTGTGGTTTGTGCTTGACACACACAACAGACAGCGGTAAGTTTCCTCTGCGGGCATATATTTTTCTGTTTGGAGCAGAAGTCCTTTCCCTGGAGATCATCAGGGATGACCCTCCTGCTTTTTCACGAAACTGTAGCTGCCGCAACACGAAAAAACGGGCCAATACAGGCAAAAGTTCAGCCCAATGTGTACGTCCAAACATCTAAATATCAGGAGATTCAGCATGGCCGAAACCACCCAGAATATAGCCTCCGTCGCGAACGGCACCGCCGCCGCGCACGCGGTCAATAGCTCTACCGGTATGAGCTTCGCGCGCTTCTTTACGCGAGCTGGCGTTTCGCCGTATGACGAGATCACCTGGGAGCGCCGCACTGCCAGCATCACCGATTCCAAGGGCAACAGCATCTTCGAGCAGAAGGATGTCGAAGTCCCTGCCGACTGGTCGATGACTGCGACCAACATTGTGGCCAGCAAGTACCTGCACGGCCAGCTGGACACGCCGGAGCGCGAGACTGGCGTGCGCCAGTTGATTGAGCGCGTGGCCGAGACCATCCGCGACTGGGGCATGGCTGATGGCTACTTTGCTACGCCGGAAGATGCGGCGATTTTCTACGATGAACTGGCGCATCTGCTGCTCAATCAAAAAGTCGCCTTCAATTCCCCGGTCTGGTTCAACGTGGGCTGCGACCGGCTGGAACCAAACTCTGATGCGCAAAACTGGCACTGGAATCCGCATACCTGCGCGGTGGAGTTTTCCGTGACCGGCTATCGAAAACCTCAATGCTCGGCCTGCTTCATCAATGCCGTGCAGGATTCGCTGGATTCCATTCTGACCCTGGCCAAAACCGAGGGCATGTTGTTCAAGTGGGGATCGGGCACGGGCAGCAATCTGTCGGCCATTCGCGGCTCGACGGAGAATCTCTCTGGCGGCGGTGTGGCCAGCGGCCCGCTCAGCTTTATGCGCGGCTTCGATGCCTTTGCCGGAGTCATCAAATCTGGCGGCAAAACGCGCCGCGCGGCCAAGATGGTCATCCTGAATGTGGATCATCCCGATATCGTTGACTTCATCGAGTGCAAATCCAAAGAAGAGGCCAAGGCCTGGACGCTGGTGCAGGCTGGCTATGACGGCTCTGGGCCCGACTCCGAGGCCTTCACGTCCATCTTCTTCCAGAACGCCAACAACTCCGTGCGCGTGACCGATGAGTTTATGCGCGCTGCGGAAAGCGATGGTGAATTTTCCACACGCAAAGTGAAGGATGGCACGCCCTTCAAGACCTACAAGGCCCGCGACCTGATGCGGAAGATTGCCGAGGCAACCTGGCAGTGCGGCGATCCGGGCATGCAGTACGACACGACGATCAACCGCTGGCATACGTCGAAAAATACGGGCCGCATCAACGCCTCCAATCCCTGCTCGGAGTACATGTTCCTGGACGATTCGGCCTGCAATCTGGCCAGCTTCAATCTAATGAAGTTTGTCACCCCAGCAGGCACCTTTGACGTAGAAGCCTATCGCCATGCCGTCGATGTGATGATTACGGCGATGGATATTCTGATCGACAACTCCGGCTACCCGACCGAGGCGATTGGGAAAAATTCGCACGACTATCGTCCGCTGGGACTGGGCTACGCCAATCTGGGCGCGTTGTTGATGGCCTTCGGCCTGCCGTATGACTCCGACGCGGGCCGCGACTTTGCCGCCTGCCTCACCTCCATCATGTGCGGCGAGGCCTATCTGCAATCGGCGCGGCTGGCCGAGCAGTGCGCGGCTCTGCCCTCGGCCACTTCGCTCACCCAATCCGTCAGCCGCGAGGGCGGAGCCTGCCCTGGCTTCTATGTCAATCGCGAACCTTTTCTGGACGTGATCAGGATGCATCGTGCTGAGGTGAACAAGATTGGCGTCTCGCGTACCAGCAATGAACCCTTTGTCGTGCCGCAGCTCGATACGCTGATCGAAGCCAGCCGCGATAGCTGGGACAAGGCTCTAGCGCACGGAGAAAAATTTGGCTATCGCAACTCCCAGGTCACGGTGCTCGCGCCCACGGGAACCATCGGCTTTATGATGGACTGCGACACCACGGGCGTGGAGCCAGACTTGGCGCTGGTGAAGTATAAGAAGCTGGTCGGCGGCGGCATGATTAAGATCGTCAACAACACCGTGCCTACGGCGCTCTTCAAGCTGGGCTACGACGACGATGCGGTGAACGCCATCGTCAGCTACATTGACGCGACTGGCACAATCGAGGGCGCGCCGGGCATTCTGCCGGAGCATCTCTCGGTCTTCGATTGCAGCTTCAAACCTGCCCGGGGCACACGCACCATCCACTACATGGGCCATGTGCGTATGATGGCCGCCACGCAGCCGTTTCTCTCTGGCGCAATTTCCAAGACGGTCAATCTTCCCAATGACGCGACCGTCGATGATATTGCCGAGGCGTACATCGAATCCTGGCGACAGGGCTTGAAATCCGTGGCGATTTATCGCGATGGCTCCAAAGGCGTGCAGCCGTTGAATGTTGGCGATGGCAAGGACGCAAAGGATCAGAAGACCTCGCGCAACAACACGGCGCTCGATGCCATTGCCGCGCAGGTGCTGGCCGCGCTGACACGGATGCCGCTCGATGCGGCAGCGATCCAAACCCTGGCCGCACAGCTAACCGCACACGCCACGGCTACCGTCTCGGTTCCGGCAGGGTCGATTGAGACCGCAGCGCGCACGGCCTTACTGGGCGCGTCCGTCGCAGTGCCCATGCAGCAGGATCCCACCGCGCCGCCCCGCGCTGTTCGCCACCGTCTGGCCGAGGAGCGCGCCTCGCTGACGCACAAATTCTCCATCGCCGGACATGAAGGCTACATCACGGTGGGCCTGTACCCCAACGGCCAGCCCGGAGAAATTTTTATCAAGATGGCCAAGGAAGGCTCCACCGTCAGCGGCTTGATGGATGCCTTTGCCACGGCGATTTCGCTCTCGCTGCAACATGGCGTGCCGCTTAAGGTGCTCTGCGAGAAGTTCGCACACACTCGCTTTGAGCCATCCGGCTGGACGGGCAATGAGCAGCTCGGCTTTGCCAAGTCCATCATGGATTACATCTTCCGCTGGCTGCAACTGCGCTTTCTCTCTGGCCAGCAATTGCCGCTCTTCGCGGGTCTGGCAGGCGGCAATGCTCCGAATCCCACCGCAACATCTGCGGACGCACGGCAGCTTGCGCCGCACAGTGCAGCGTCCTTTGCCGGGACTTCGGCTCCGCTGGCAGGGATTCTGCCGGAGGTGCAGGGCAGCGGCCTGGAATCTGCTCCCGCAGCGGACAGAGTCCATCTGGAGGATCGCGGCCTGTATCACGCCGCCGAGGCCATGCGCGCCTATGTCGATATGGGGGACGCGCCGAGCTGTCACACCTGCGGAGCCATCATGGTTCGCAACGGTAGCTGTTACAGATGCGTGGAATGTGGCAGCACCAGCGGCTGTTCGTAAATTTTTCCTGCAAACGCACATTTATACTGTTGTGGGCCAGCTTTTTCCTGAGAGGTCGGGTCTTAGGATTGCCAGCCTACATTACAACTTGAGGTTCAACATGAACAAATGCATGACGCACAGGATGCAAGGACTTGTCCTTGGAACTGTATCGCTTTTCTTTGCCTTGGCTGTGCAGCCTGCGGTCGCCCAAGTCGCACCGACTCCTGCATATTTGGACACCAATCTGGCACCTGAACAAAGGGCTACCGACCTGGTGCATCGCATGACGCTTGCGGAGAAGGCTACGCAGATGCAGAACAATTCCGCTGCCGTTCCGCGGCTCAATGTTCCGGCATACCAGTGGTGGAGTGAGGCGCTTCACGGAGTGATCAATGAGGGTGTGACGGAATATCCGGAGCCAATCGGACTGGCTGCCACATTTGATGCGCCGGGAATCCACACCATGGCGGCACAGATTGGTGTCGAGGGACGCATCAAGCATGTGCAGAATCTGCGCGAGGGACACACGGGCATCATGGGAGGCCTGGATTTCTGGTCACCGAATCTGAACATTTTCCGTGACCCGCGCTGGGGCCGCGGTCAGGAGACATACGGCGAGGACCCGTTCCTGACCGGCCGCATGGGCGTTGCCTACGTGACCGGATTGCAGGGCGACAATCCAAAGTACTATCTGGCCATCGCGACACCCAAGCATTTTGCCGTACATAGCGGGCCGGAACCAACGCGCCATTTTGCCGATGTGGACGTGAGCAAGCACGATGAGGTCGATACCTATGAGCCTGCCTTCCGTGCCGCGATCGTCGAAGGCAAAGCCGGTTCCATCATGTGCGCTTACAACGCGATCAATGGCCAGCCTGCATGCGCCAACCAATATCTGCTGCAGGATCAATTGCGCGGCAAATGGGGCTTTCAGGGGTATGTGGTTTCTGACTGCGACGCAGTGAGGGACGTTGCCGCCAACCATCGCTATCGTCCAACGCAGGCGCAAGGCGCGGCCATCTCCGTGATCCGAGGGATGGATAACGAGTGCGTCACCTTCACGTCAAGGTTCGGTGAACCAGTCGACAAAGCATATATAGACGCTGTGCAGCAAGACTACCTGCCCGAAAACACACTGGACACGTCACTGATTCGCCTGTTCACCGCGCGCATCAAGCTTGGCATGTTCGATCCTCCGGATATGGTTCCCTACACAAAGATTGACGAAAAGGAACTTGATAGCACCGAACACCGCGCGCACGCACGCAAACTCGCCAATGAGTCTATGATCCTGCTGAAGAACGACGGTCTGCTTCCCCTGAAGCCGGGAATCAAAAAGATCGCCGTCATAGGTCCGCTTGCTGACCAGACCAGGCCGTTGATCGGAAACTACGCCGGTCAGCCAACTCATATCGTCTCCATCCTCGACGGCCTTCACGCTGAGTTCCCCAACGCCACCATCACGTTCGTCCCAGGAACCCAGTTCCTGCGCACAGATGGAACCCCCGTGCCAGACAGTCTTCTCACCACTCCTGACGGCAAGCCTGGACTGAAGGCCGAGTACAACGAAGGTATGATGATGGGCCAACCCATCTCTGGAGCGAGCACCGCACCCATCGCCAGCCGCATTGAGCCGAACGTCAAGCTTACTGGCAGCAATTTGCCGCCGGAGATTGTCGGCAGAAAAACCTTCGGCGTCCAATGGTCAGGATTTCTGACGCCCACCGAGTCGGGTGACTTCATCCTCGGGATTCGCGCCACAGGCTTCGCAAGGCTTACTGCCGACGGCAAACTGGTCGCGATGGAATTCGGTAACGGCGGTAGCTCCTCTGAGCGCGTCGGTCGCGTCCACCTCGAGAAGGGCCACAAAATCGCCCTCAACATCCGTTACGGCATCACCAAGGGCAAGCCGCACGCCGAATTGATCTGGGCCAAGGTGAACTACACACCTTCGCCAGAAGCCATCGCCGCTGCGAAAAACGCTGATGTCGTCATCGCCGTTGTGGGCATTACAAGTCAGCTTGAAGGCGAAGAAATGCCGGTGAGCGAACCGGGATTTCTCGGCGGAGATCGCACGAGCATTGATCTACCCCAGCCGGAAGAAGATCTGGTCGAAGCAGTTGCCGCCACCGGCAAGCCACTCGCCGTGGTTCTGCTGAATGGCAGTGCCCTGGCCGTCAATTGGATCAACGAGCATGCCAATGCCGTTCTCGAAGCATGGTATCCCGGCGAAGAAGGCGGAGCGGCTGTGGCGGAGACGCTGAGCGGAAAGAACAATCCCGCAGGTCGTCTACCCGTTACGTTCTACACCGGTGTCGGTCAGTTGCCCAACTTTGAAGATTACGGGATGGCCAACCGGACTTACCGGTACTTCAATGGCAAGCCGCTGTATCCGTTTGGTTATGGACTGAGCTACACAACATTCAAGTACAGCGACCTCAGCGTGCCTACGCAGGCTGTGGCTGCGGGACAACCAGTCGGCGCTGATGTTACGGTCACCAACACCGGCAAAGTCGCGGGAGATGAGGCCGTCCAGGTCTATCTCAAGTTCCCTCCTGTCCAGGGCGCACCGCGTATCGCTCTTCGTGGATTCCAGCGCATTCATCTTGAACCGGGTGCAAGCCAGAAGGTTCACTTCGAGTTGAAGGATCGCGATCTGGGCATAGTGTCCGAGAATGGAAATCCGATCATCGCTCAAGGTGATTACACGATCAGCATCGGTGGAGGCCAGCCGGACACAGCAGCGCCAGGTATTACCGGAAAGTTCCATATCGGAGGCCAGATCGACTTACCGGAGTAACAGGCGACAGCTGATCGCCGCTCAGGGACAAAGGGAGCAGTTGTGCATAGACGGATTTCTGCAAACTACTTGCGATCGTTGCTGCATCGAAACTGCTCCCTGCTCTGGGCAGTCCGCACAGGAAAACCATCTGGTGTTGCCGAGCAAGTTCAGCAGTATAGGCAGGACTACGCTCCCGTATTCTCCTAGCTGCAACCCATTGAAACTATTGAGCCATAACATTCGTCTTCCATGTGATCGCACCTGTACACTGGAGCCGCATGTCTACAAAAAAACTACATCGCGTTTTGGGAGTGATTCCGGCCCGGCTGGCCTCCACTCGCCTGCCGCGCAAGGTATTGCGCGAGATTGCCGGCAAGCCTATGCTGGCCTGGGTTTATGAGGCCTCTGCAAGCGCTGGCGTCTTCGATGCCGTCATCATCGCCACCGACTCCGAGGAAGTAGCCAGCTTTGGCCGCGCGCGTGGCTGGGATGTGCGGCTCACCTCGCCCGATCTGCCCAGTGGAACCGATCGCGTCCACGCCATCGCCCAGCAGGAACCGGCAGATATCTACGTCAACATTCAAGGCGACGAGCCGCTCCTGCGCCGCGAGCATTTTGAAGCACTGCTGCGCCCCTTTACCCGCCCTGGGATGGCTGGCAGAGTTAAGGTCACCTCCGTCATGACCGCCTGCAAGCCAGAGGACATCGCCAATCCCAACGCCGTGAAGGTTGTCGTAGCGCACGATGGGCGCGCGCTCTATTTCTCTCGCGCGCCAATTCCCTGGGATCGTGATGCCAGCGGCAGCGTCGCCTACTGGAAGCATCTGGGACTCTACGCCTACCGCAAATCTGCGCTGGATCGCTTTCCGAAACTTCCATTCAGCCGCCTGGAGGCCGCCGAGCGGCTGGAGCAATTGCGTCTGCTGGAGAATGGCATCGACCTGTTCGTGGAGCCGGTTCCCTTTGACACCATTGGCGTGGACACAGAGGCCGATCTGGCCGCTGTGGCGGCTCTGCTGTCGCGACAGAACTGATTTTCTGCGTCTCTGGGCCTATCGAATGCACACGAAACCGCGTGCTTCCGATACACTGATTCTTACGACCAAATTGGAGATCAGAATGGATGTGTTTGGCCTGCTTCCTCGGGTGAAGGCCCGTCGGAGGCTCGAAGCGTTTGCGTGTGCGATGGTGTTCTTCCTTGCGGGTTCCGCCTTTGCTGGTTCCTCTTTCGCTCAATCCAGCAGCAGTAGCAGCAATCCAGCGGGCACGCCGGACATCAACAACCCTAAGACTGGAACCGTGAGCACGGGCAACTACATTCCGCCCGCGCCGCCCTCTGGCCCGGATGTCTACTACGACCGTCCGTGGGAGTTCTACGCTGGCGCCACCTACACCAATTTTCTGGCTGGGCCGGCGCTCATCCAACGCTCCAACCTGGGCGGCTGGGAAGCGCAGGGCAGCTACTGGCGCAACTGGCACTGGGGTTTGATGGCCGATTCGCGCATGTACATCGGCACCTCCGGCGTCTACCCAAACAATTCGCCCGTCTCTGGCCCCATCAGCGGCCCGCGCATCATGCAGTATTACTTTATGGCTGGCCCGGAGTATCGCCTCTTCCGCCGCAGCAAAGGGTCGGCAACCATCCATGCCATCTTCGGCAATGCGTATGGCATCTTTGATGCCGCGCATCTATTGGGCTTGAATGTGCAGACCATCGGACTCTTCGCCACACAGTGGACCTTTAGCGGCGCGGTCGGCGCGACGTATGACTACAATTACACGTCGCACATTGCCTTCCGCATCCAGCCGGAGATACTGTTGACCCACTACGGCGGTACCGCGCAGCAGAATTTTGGATTTTCTGTTGGCCCGATCTTCCGTCTGGGCAAGGTAAACAAGCAGAGATTTCAGGAGCACGGCAACGATCTGTGGCCGTAACGGTAGTAGCTTTCAGGTTCAGGGTAAACAGAACTTCGGGTGCCCCACCCGAGTCGCGCTGTTTGCGGCTAGGGTGGGAGTGTAGGATTCTTTTCCCTACCGTAAACACTTCGACAAAAAATGCTACTCGCGCACGCCGGGCCGGAGATACTCTGGTCCCACCGGATCGCGCACAGCATCGGCAACGATTGCCTCCAGCGCGCTCATATCCTCCGGCGTCAGTCTCCAGTCGCAAACCGCCTTGGCCGGAGCCAGTTGCTCCGCCCTTTTCGCTCCCCACAGCGCTACCGAGACGCCCGGCTGATCGAGCAGCCAGCGCAGCGCCAGATGCAGCACGCGCTTGCCGTAGTGCTGCTGCGCGTAGGCATCCAGCGCCTCCACGGCCTGCACATACTGCGCCAGTCTGGGAGGCTGAAATTTTGGATCCACTGCACGAATGTCGCCAGCAGGAAATTTTTGATCGGCGCGAATTTTGCCGGTGAGCAAACTGCGACACAGAGCGCTCCATGCCAGCACGCCAATGCCGCGCTTGCGGCAGTAGGGCAGCGTATCTTCTTCCACCTGTCGCTCAAAAAGATTCATCGGCGGCTGGTTGGTGTGCAGCGGCGCTACGCTGCGGAATGGCTCCATCTGTTCCGCAGAGCAATTGCTGACGCCAATGGCGCGAATCTTTCCGCTCTCATAGAGCCGCAAAAAGGCCTCTGCCGTGGCCTCCATCGGCACCAGCGTATCTGGCCAGTGCAGTTGGTAGAGATCGACGTACTCCGTGCCCAGGCGGCGCAGGCTCAGATCAATCTCCTCGCGAATGCTCTCCGGGCGACCGTCAGCGACAACTCTGTCGCCTACGCGGCGCAGGCCCGCTTTGGTGGCAATGTAGAAATCCTCGCGACGGCCATGCTCGGCCATCGCCTTGCCAACAATCTCTTCCGCGCGTCCATCCCCATAAATGGGAGCCGTATCGATCAGGTTGATACCGTGATCGAGAATGCTGCGGCAGGTGGTGATCGCCTCGCGCTCATCCACCGCGCCCCATTCGCTGCCTCCAATGGCCCAGGTGCCCAGGCCAATTCGAGAGACGCGCACTCCATGCAACGATGTTGTTTCCATGTTTCCCTGCGGGGTTTGCGACCCTGTTGTTGCAGCGCTGTTGCGATTGCGCTATTCCAGTTCGTAGCCTGCGAAGAAGTAGCCAATCTCAAACTTCGCGGTCTCTTCTGCATCCGAGCCGTGCATGGCGTTTTCTTCAATGCTGCCAGCAAACCGCTTGCGCACCGTGCCCTCTTCCGCATTCGCCGGATTGGTCGCGCCCATCAGCTTGCGCAGATCGGCAATGGCGTTTTCCTTCTCCAGCACCATTACATAGACAGGCCCGGAGGACATGAACGTCGTAAGCGAATCGAAAAATGGCCGCGCTGCATGGACGGCGTAAAATCCTGCCGCCTGTTGCTTGCTGATGCTCAGCTTTTTCATGGCGGCAATGCGGAACCCTGCGGTTTCGACCATGGATAAAATGCCGCCGGTGTAACCTCTGCGGACTGCGTCCGGCTTGATGATGCTAAACGTGCGTTGCAAAAGGAATCTCCTTAAATTTCTATCTGGTTAAAATATTCTGCCAAAAAGATTTATGCCTTGCCCATCACCTTGGCCATCGTTTCCCCGATCAGCGCAGGCGACTGGACAACATGAATCCCCGCAGCGGTAAGCGCCTTCATCTTGTCGGCAGCCGTTCCCTGTCCGCCAGAGATGATCGCGCCCGCGTGGCCCATTCTGCGGCCTGGAGGAGCGGTCTGCCCAGCGATAAAGCCGACAACCGGCTTCCTGACATGCTGCTTCACGTACTCCGCAGCCGCCTCCTCTGCCGTGCCGCCAATCTCGCCAATCAGAATGATCGCCTCTGTCTCAGGATCAGCATTCAGCAGCTTCAACGCATCAACGTGCGTGGTGCCGATGATTGGATCGCCACCAATGCCGATGGCCGTCGATTGGCCGATGCCGCGCTGCGTCAACTGATGCACCGCTTCATACGTCAAAGTCCCAGAGCGCGAGATGATGCCCACCGGGCCTTCTTTGTGAATGCGGCCCGGCATAATGCCTATCTTGCACTTGCCCGGCGAGATGACGCCCGGACAATTCGGCCCAATCAGACGTGAGGCGGAATGTTTCAGCTTGCTCCAGACGCGCACCATGTCGAGCGACGGAATGCCTTCGGTGATGCAGACGATCAGCGGCAGGCCCGCGTCCTCGGCTTCCAGAATGGCATCGGCAGCAAACGGTGGCGGAACAAAAATGACGGTAGCATTCGCGCCGGTTTTTTCGACGGCCTCCTGCACGGTGTCAAAGACCGGCCAGCCCTCATGCTTGGTGCCGCCCTTCCCCGGCGTGACGCCGCCAACCACGTTGGTGCCATATTCGGCGCAACCCTTGGCGTGAAAGGTGCCTTCTTTGCCGGTGATTCCCTGCACAATCAGGCGCGTATTTTTATCGACCAAAACTGACATATAGCTGCTAGCCTTTCGCTGCTTTCACTGTGATCTCTGCGGCGTCCTTCATGGTTTCGCCAATCAGAAAATTCAGGCCGGAATCCTTCAGGATTTTGCGACCCTGCTCCACGTTGGTGCCTTCGAGACGCAGAATGATGGGCACCTTCACGTTGGTCTTCTTCGCTGCTTCCACCACGCCCTGCGCCAGTGTATCCACGCGCAGAATGCCGCCGAAGATGTTGATGAAGACCGCCTTGACGTTTTTGTCGGAAAGCAGAATCTCAAAGGCGTGCTCAATCTGCTGCTGGTTGGCGCCGCCGCCTACGTCCAGAAAATTCGCGGGCATTCCGCCTGCATATTGGATAATATCCATCGTCGCCATCGCCAGGCCTGCGCCATTCACCATGCAGGCAATGTTGCCATCCAGCTTGATGTAGTTCAGCGCATACTTGGACGCTTCCACTTCGAGCGGGTCTTCCTCGGCCACGTCGCGGAGTTCCTTCAAATCCTTGTGCCGGAACATGGCGTTGTCATCAAAGTTGATCTTGCAATCCAGCGCGATGAGCCGATCATCCGTGGTGGTGATGAAGGGATTGATCTCCATCAGCGTTGCATCGGTATCGACGCAGCACTTGAACAGGCCCGTCATAAACTGGACGGCCTGGTTGATCTGTGTAGGCTTCAGCCCCAGCGCAAAGGCCAGCTTGCGCGCCTGATACGGCTGGAAGCCGACCGCTGGATCAATAAATTCCTTGTGGATGGCCTTCGGGTCCTTCGCGGCGACCTCTTCAATCTCCATGCCGCCAGCCTGCGAGGCCATAAACACCATTTTGGATGAGGCCCGATCGAGCACCACGCCCAGATACAGCTCGCGCTCAATGGGAGCCGTCTCTTCAATCAGCAGGCGCTGCACCTTTTGCCCCTGCGGGCCGGTCTGGTGGGTAATCAACTGCATGCCGAGAATCTTTTTCGAGTACTCCTCGGCCTCTTGCAGGGTCTTGGCGACCTTGACGCCGCCGCCCTTGCCGCGTCCTCCGGCGTGAATCTGCGCCTTAACGACAACGCCCTTGGCTCCTGCGGCGAAGAGCTTCTTCGCCACGTCCACCGCTTCTTCCACGGTGTTGGCAACTTCGCCGCGTGGAACGGCGACACCGTACTTCGCAAGAATGTCTTTGGCCTGATACTCGTGAATTTTCATAGGGTCTTCATTCGATATTCTGAATCGCCAGCATTCCGCCTGCGCATGTTGTTTCCATCCTCCGCGCAAGAAAAAGAGCAAATGTGGCGAACACTCGATATTATCGGACGAGAGAGTGTCGAGCAAACTTTGCTCCCGTAAAAATCTATATGCAAAACTTTTCCGAATCCCTCCGCCAGGTCATCGAGCAGCGCAGCACGCTTTCCCGCGAGGCCGCAGCCGCGTGGATGCACGAGATTCTGGCCGACCAGCAGAACCTGCTTCCCGACACGCAGATTGCCGCCCTGCTGGCAGCCCTGGCCGTGCGCGGGGTCACCGCAGAGGAGCTGGCGGGCTTTGTCGATGCCATGCGCGCCGCTGCCATTCCCCTGTCGCTGACTGAGGCCGAGCGCGCCGAATTGGTGGATACCTGCGGCACCGGCGGCGATGCCAGCGGCACCTTCAACATCTCTACGGGAGCGGCACTGGTCGCGGCGGCTGCCGGGGCGAAAATCGCCAAGCATGGCAATCGCAGCATCACCTCGCGCTGCGGCTCGGCAGATGTGCTGGAGGCGCTGGGCGTGCCTATAAATCTTGCCCCGGAGACTGCCGTCGCCTGCCTGCGCCAAACGGGATTCGTCTTTCTCTTTGCGCCGCTGTTGCATCCAGCCATGCGCCGCGTGCAGCCGCTGCGTCGCGCTCTCGGCTTTCGCACGGTCTTCAACATTCTTGGCCCGCTGGCGAATCCCGCAGGCGCACGGCGGCAAGTGGTGGGCGTGTACTCCGCAGAGATGGTGCCGCTGGTGGCTGAGGCCATGCGTCTGCTGGGCATCGAGCACGGCCTTGTCGTACATGGACAGGCTGCCGAAGGGCTTGCAGCAAAAGGTGGACAGCCATCCAAGGGCATCGACGAGCTTTCGCTCTCCGGGCCGAGTCTGCTGGCTGAGGTAAAAAATGACCGCGTACGCCAACACACCCTTGGGCTGGTGGAGATTGGCATCCTGCCGCCCGCGCCGCTTGCCGCGCTGGCTGGTGGAGACGCGCCGCAGAATGCGGCCTTGCTGACGAAGGTTTTTTCTGGAGTAACTGGCCCCTATCGCGACATCGTTGTCTTGAACGCAGCGGCAGCCTTGCAGGTCGCCGGATTAGCCTCCACGCTGCGCGAAGGCATCACGCAAGCCGCAGCCGCCATCGACTCTGGCGCGGCACGGCGTACACTGGCTGCATTGGTGGAGTTTGGCACCCACCTCTCCACCAGCACCGCAACGGAAGCTCGCTGAGGAGGTTCCATGTCCACCACGCCCACGCTGCCTCGCATCTGCAAGCCGCTACCAGAGGCGGAAACTGCCTACTGCCGCTGGATCGGGCATCTGGATTCCGAATTTTCGCGGCATCAGAATATTGACCGCCGCTCGGAGCTGGTACGCGACGAGCTGCACCAGCTTTTTCTGGGCCGCCCGCACGGTGGCAAGCTGAACTTTACCCTGGACACCGAGCTGCCCTTCAATGTGCTGGAGCTGACGCTCGACCCGCGCAACATTACGCTGGAGGCCGAGTGCTTCGACGACGTGAACGCCGAGCTGTACGCGCTGCGCAAGCCGCTCATCTGGTTCTGGCGGATGTTCGACCGCTCGCCCGTCGGGCTAAACCACTGGCTGGGCCTGCGCGTGCGCGCCATGCTGGGTCGCCACATATTCCAGCAGATGGGCAAGGGAATAAAAATCTGCCATAACGTCACCTTCACCTACGGCTACAACCTGAGCATGGAGGACAACTGCGCCATCCATGCCAACATCCTGCTGGATGACCGCAGCCCACTCGTCGTGCCTAGCGGGGCAATCGTTACCGAGAACCTGCCCCGACGCTAATAGTGTATGGGCACCAAATATGCACGGGTGCGGGTGCCCACCCTTCGCCGCCTTTGCGAAGGGTGGGCTGAACGCTCCGTGCTACCATCATAACTGGCAGATTTAACGCGTCTTGGACGCGTTTTTGCTGCGCGAAATCTCCATGAATCTTCATCTCGTTCTCATCCTGTTTCAAGTTGCCGTTCTGCTCTTCGCCCTCAGCTTTCATGAGGCGGCGCACGGCTGGATGGCCTCGCGCCTGGGCGACCAGACGGCGCGAATGCTGGGCCGCATCACGCTGAACCCCATCAAGCACATTGACCCCATCGGAACGGTGCTGGTGCCTGCGCTGGCCATCATGTCTGGCTGGCCGCTTATCGGCTGGGCCAAGCCCACGCCCGTCAACACGCGCAACTTTAAGCATTTCGTCCGCGACGATGTGCTGACCACGCTGGCCGGGCCGGTCAGCAACCTGCTTACGGCAATCGTCGCGCTGGTCGCGCTGCTGCTGCTGAAATTGCTGAACGCGCAGACCGTGGTCGCTGCCGTGGTCTCCGTCCAGATGGGCATGGCCGATGCGGGCGTGGTCAACAGCAGCCCGGTGATTTTTCCGCTGGCGCTGCTGCTCTACTACGGCGTTTTCCTCAACATTGTGCTGATGGCTTTCAACCTGCTGCCCCTGCCGCCGCTCGATGGCAGCCACATTATTCGCCACATGCTGCCCTACAACTGGCTGCGGATTTATGATTCCCTCGGCATCGTCAGCATGATTTTGATTTTGTTCTTCGGCGGGCGCATGATTGGCATCTTCATCAACCCGATGATGGCCCTCTTTAACCACGTCCTGATGGCGCTGTAAGCGCGCATTCCAGACCGGGTACAAATTCCGTTACCATCAGTGTTGCAAGCATTGCGCATGACCTTGTCTTCTACCAACTCGATTCCCACCAACCAGCGCCCAGCCACTGCGGCAGCGCGCAGTCGCGTCCTGAGCGGCATGCGCCCCACCGGAAAGCTGCATCTGGGCAATTACATGGGCGCGCTCAAAAACTGGCTGCAACTCCAGCACAAGTATGCGTGCTATTTCTTTATCGCCGACTGGCACGCTCTCACCACCGACTACGCCGACACCTCCAGCCTGCGCCAGAACACTCTGGACGTAGCGCTGGACTGGCTGGGCGCGGGACTCGACCCGGAGACCTGCGTGCTCTTCGTGCAATCGCACGTTCCGCAGCACGCTGAGCTGCATTTGCTCTTTTCCATGATTACGCCGCTGGGCTGGCTGGAGCGCGTGCCCACCTATAAGGAGCAGCAGGAAAATCTGACGGGCAAAGATCTGACGACCTACGGATTTCTCGGCTATCCACTGCTGCAATCCGCAGACATTCTCATCTATCAGGCGGACTTTGTTCCCGTCGGCCAGGATCAGGTTGCGCATGTCGAGCTAACCCGCGAAGTGGCGCGGAGGTTCAATCAGTTTTATTCGACAACGCCAGCCGTCCTGCCAGAACCCAAAGTGCTGCTGACTCTATCGCCCAAGCTGCCCGGCACCGATGGCCGCAAAATGTCGAAGAGCTACGGCAACACCATTCTGCTCACCGATCCTGAACCCATCGTGCGCCAGAAATTAAAGACGATGGTCACCGACCCGGCGCGGATTCGCCGCACGGATGCTGGCAATCCCGATGTCTGCCCGGTCTTCGATTTGCATAAGGTTTTCTCGACGCCGGAGACGCAGCAGAAGGTGCGCGAAGGCTGCACCACGGCGGGCATTGGCTGCATTGAGTGCAAGGGCTGGGCCGCCGACGCTATCGTGCGCGAGATCGCGCCACTGCAGGAGCGCCGCGCTAAGTTCGCCGCCAATCCCGATCAGGTTTGGGAGATTCTCGACGCAGGCGCAAAGCGCGCGCAACTTCGCGCCGAAGCGACCATGCAGCAGGTTCGCGCCGCCATGCACCTGGCTCCTACGCTAGCGCAGAAAGAATCACGCGTATGACCCCGGACATGACCAAGGCCGAGCAAAAATCCGCACAAACATCGCCTGACTCGCAGACGCAGGTTGCCGCGACCGACACGGCGCAACCTGCAACAAAATCATCAGGGCCAAAATCCGCTCCGCCCCCGGCAAACTCTCCAGCGCAAAATGAAGACAGCGCTTACCCGTTTTCTGTTTCCGTCGGCCAGGTCTACGACGGCCCAATGGATTTGCTGCTCGATCTGATTCGCAAGCAGGACATCGACATCTACGACATTCCCATTGCGCGCATCACGGCGCAGTTTTTGTCGTATGTCGAAACGCTGAAGCAATCCGATGTCGATGCAGCGGGCGAGTTCATCTACATGGCCTCGCTGCTCATCCATATTAAGAGCAAGATGCTGCTGCCGCGCGCCAACGACGGCACCACCGACAGTGCGCAGGACGATCCGCGCATGGAGCTGGTCGAGCGGCTGCTGGAGCACGAGAAATTTAAGAACGCCGCGCAGATGCTGCTGCAAAAACAGTTGGTGGAAGAGGCGACCTGGACCAATCCGGCGATGCGCGAGTTTCGCGACGCTCCGGGCACGGAGCCGGAAATAGCCGCCGACACCGTCGATCTGGTGCGCGTCTTCCGCGAGATTCTGGATCGTATCAAGCAGCGCCCCGTGCTCAATGTGGATGAGGATGCCGTGACCGTCGCGCAGATGATCGACTACGTTCGTCGCCGTTTGATTACAGAGGACCGACCTGTGTCGCTGCGCCGCCTGCTGCACTCGTTGCATTCGGAACGCGCGTTGATTTGTACATTTCTCGCATTGTTGGAACTGGTTCGCCTGCAGGCGATTTTGCTGCGGCAGGATCGCACCTTCAGCGAAATTTTGATTAAGAAGCACGAAAATTTTGAATCGGTACAGACCGAGGGCCGCGACGACTGGCGCTAGAGAAAAAACGCTGGCCGTTGCTACGCTGAACTTTCACAGGAAACCATGAGCTTACAAGCAAAAATCGAGGCCGTAATTTACGCGGCAGAAGAACCCGTCACGCTGGCCCAACTGGCCGCTGTCTTTGCATCGGAGATACTCGCCGACCTGCCGCAGGATGCAGAGCCGGACGCAGAGCCGGAGGCAGAGCAAGCCGCAGAGAATTCTGCGGATACGTCTGAAGGCACTGCCGAGCAGGCGACCCTCCCCATCGCCGGCGCGACCGATGCCGATGCCGCGCGCATGGCCCGCCAGCGCGACCGGCAGGTACGTGCCGCCATTGAGCAGGTGGTGCGCGCGTTGATTGCCGACTACGCCAGCGACGAACGCGGCATGGAGATTCGCGAGATTGCCGGGGGCTATCGCATCGCCACCAAGGCGCAGTATCACGATTCCGTCCGCGCTTTCATCAAGCGGCTGAAGCCGCCGATGAAGCTCTCGCTCCAGGCGCTGGAAACGCTGGCCGTGGTCGCCTACAAGCAGCCCGTCACGGCGCCAGAGATCAGCGAGATTCGCGGCGTCGATTCCGGCGGCGTACTCGGCAGCCTTATCAGCCGCAAGCTGATTGCTACCGCGGGGCGCAAGCAGGTAATCGGTCGTCCAATCCTCTACAAAACCACCAAGGAATTCCTGCTGCGCTTTGGCTTGAAGGATCTCAACGATCTGCCCAGCATTGAAGAATTTGAAAAGATGGCCGCCGAGATGGCGGATGCTGAAGCGGTGGATTCCTCTCTGCATGAAAATTCAGAAACCGAAATAAGCAGCATGGCGGAAGACGTAGCGGACACAGATATGGAAACAGCGGAAGAGACCCAGCCATGAAGCACAAGAAGGATACTCTTTCAGAGCCAGAAGCCAGCGCAGAATCCAACACGGAATCTGGCCCAGAAGTCAGCCCAAAAACGTGGCCTGACGCGCCCAAACGCAACGAGCAGCGGCTGCAAAAGATTCTGGCTGCCGCAGGCATTGCCTCCCGACGCAAGGCCGAGGAACTCATCACGCAGGGCCGCGTGCAGGTCAACAAAGAGACCATCACCACGCTGGGCGCGAAGGCCGATCCGCAACGGGATCACATTCGCGTCGATGGCAAGCTGATCCGTCCGGCGGAAGGCCATCGTTATTTTGTGCTCAACAAACCCAAGGGCTATGTGACGACGACCAGCGATCCGCAGGGCCGTCCCACGGTCATGGATTTTTTCTCGCGCATTGGGCTGCGCCTCTATCCTGTTGGCCGTCTGGATTATTACAGTGAAGGCCTGCTGATCGTTACCAACGACGGCGCACTGGCGCAGACGTTGACGCATGCCTCGTCGAATGTCGCCAAAACCTATCTGGTCAAGGTCAGTGGCGTGCCGGATGACGATGCGATCAACCGCCTGCGGCGCGGTGTTTCCATCCCGCTCGGTCGTCCAGGGTTTGAGGAGGGTCGCGTCAAAACCTCTCCGGCGAAAATTCGTTCTTTCCGTGAGGGCGACAATCCCTGGTTTGAAGTTACGATTACCGAAGGCCGCAATCGCCAGTTGCGCAAAATGTTTGAGCAAATCGGCCATCATGTTGAAAAGATTCGCCGTATTGGCTACGGCCCGCTGGAGCTGGACTTGCCTCCGGGAGAGATGCGCGAGCTGACCCCCAAAGAAGTTCTCTCGTTACAGATGGCCGCCGCAGGCAAGGCTCAGCCAACGCTGCGCGCCCGGCGCAAGCATTCTCTAATAGCCAAAAAACGCGTTACAAAAGCTGCCAGCGCACCAAAAACAGCCACAAAAAACATCAAAAAACACGCTAAAAAGAAGGCATAATTTCAATAACTATTATTGAACAGTAGTATTTATTTAATATTCTGCCTGTTTGGAATACTGTACAACCCCGCAGAGGTCGCTATACTCCAACTCAGAGGCGTGCTTCCCACGCCGCCTTGAGGGCAGTACGGAGGGTGCGATGAGCGAGACCGCAATGGAAACAGCGATGGAAACAGCGACCTTTGGAGCGGGATGTTTCTGGGGGGTTGAGATTGCCTTTCAACGGCTTGCTGGCGTGCTGGAAACCGCTGTCGGCTACGCTGGCGGCACGCTGGAGAATCCCACGTATAAGGATGTATGCTCTGGCAACACGTACCACGCTGAAGTCGTCGAGATTCTCTTTGATCCGAAAAAAATCAGCTACACGCAAGTACTGGATGCTTTTTTTTCGCTGCACGACCCGACGCAAAAAGATCGTCAGGGGCCGGACTGGGGCACACAGTATCGTTCGGTGATTTTCTTTCATTCGCCAGAGCAGCAACAAGCAGCTCAGACTGTCGTCGAGCGCCTGACCCGCGAGCATAAATTTTCCAAGCCCATCGTCACGCTGGTTGTGCCCGCGCAAACCTTCTGGCGGGCCGAGGAATATCACCAGAAGTATCTGGAGAAGCGCGGCATGGCCTCCTGCCACATATAGCGAGGTTCCACGACAAGGCAAAGAAAACGCAGGTTCCTCCACTTCGTTCGCCACGGCGAACGAAGGTCGGAATGACAGATTACAGGAGTGAACGTAAGACTCAGTTTTTTGCAGCGGCGATGTCATCATCCTTGGTTTCTCGGATCATCAGCAGCCCCAGAAAGGTAAGCGCCGCCGCCGCGCACAGGTAGTAGCCAACGAACTGGAGTCCGTAGGTTCGCGCCAGCCAGGTGGCGATGTACGGAGCCAGTGAAGCTCCCAGAATTCCGGCAAAGCTAAAGGCCAGCGAGCTGCCCGTGTAGCGCACCGAGGTCGGAAAGAGTTCCGAGAGGATTGTGCCCATCGGGCCGTAGCTCAAGCCAATCAACGCGAGTCCCAGAGCCATCATCGTCAGTGCGCCAAACGTTCCCGCAGCAAACATCGGAGCGAGAACCAGGCCAAAGGCCGCAATCGCAGCGGTGAACCAAAGCATGATGCGCCGCCGTCCACGTTCCGCCAAAACTGCCGAAATTGGAATGGTAACGGCGAAGAAGGAGATATCCAGCAACTGCATCAGCAGGAATTTGCTTCGGCTATACCCAAGCGCGGTGGTGCCCCACGACAGCGTAAAGACCGTCATCAGATAGAAGAGAACGAAGGTGGCCAGACACAGCAAGACACCCGCGACCAGCGACCGGGTGTGATCGCGGAAGATGGTTAGCATCGGCACTTTTACCTGTTCGCCGCGTTGCTGGGCCTGCTGAAATACGGGAGTTTCCGTCAGCGTGAGCCGCACGTAGAGGCCAAGAAAGACCAGCACAGCACTGGCCAGAAATGGAAGCCTCCAGCCGAAGGCGAAGAACTGTTGATTCGTCAGAAAGTGCGAGAGCAGCAGAAAGACTCCGCCAGAGAGAAAAAATCCAACCGGCGCGCCGAGCTGCGGAAACATGCCATACCAAGCACGTTTTCCCGGAGGCGCATTCTCAATTGCCAGCAGCACTGCCCCACCCCACTCCCCGCCAAGACCAAGCCCCTGCCCAAAGCGGCAGAGCGCCAGCAGCAGCGGCGCGGCAAAGCCAATCGCGCTGTAGGTAGGCAGCGCGCCAATCGCGACGGTGGAGACTCCCATTGTGGCCAGCGCGATGACCAGCGTGGTCTTGCGACCGATGCGGTCGCCAAAGTGCCCAAAGAGCACGGAACCAATGGGTCGCGCCAGAAACGCGATGCCAAAGGTGGCCAGCGATGCCAGCACCGCCGAGGCGGGATCGGATGTCGGAAAAAATAAGCGAGGAAAGACCAGCACGGCGGCGGTGGCATAAATATAGAAATCAAAAAACTCAATGGTGGTGCCAATCAGGCTGGCGAATAGAACCTGGCGTGGCGTGTTGACCGGGGCGATGCTGGCGTGTGTCGGGTTCATCAACTCTCCAGCATCCAGCGAACCACACGCTGAAAAATATGTCCAGAGAAGATTTTTATTTTGGCAAGAACAAAAGCAGCAACCCTGTCATCCCGAGCGCAGCAGCACGCCAAAGGCGGGATGCGCAGTCGAGGGATCTGCGGTTGGTTTCTTACAGGAAATACAAACGCAGACCCCTCCACTTCGAGGGGAGCGCTGCGCGCACCCCTCTCCGGTCGGGATGACAGCTTCTTAGGTAACAGCGCTCCGGTCGGGATGACATATTGTGGAAGCAGGCAGCTAGGCTGGGGAGGGTTGCTCTCCGACAAATCCCGGGGCGCGGCTCGCATCCGGCTTCAGCACCTGTTGGAGATCGCCGCCAGAGCCATCGCTCGGCGTGCTCATCGGTGGCAGTTCCTTGCCTTCGATCAGCATCCGAATCTCGGTTGCATCCAGCGTTTCACGCTCCAGCAACGCCAGCGCCATGCGGTGCATCAGCGGCTGGTTGTTCTCCAGAATGCTGTGCGCCGACTGGTAGCCATTGTCCACCAACATGCGGACTTCGCCGTCAATCTGGCGAGCCGTTTCTTCGCTGAAGTCACGATGCTGCGAAATCTCGCGTCCCAGAAAAATCTGCTCTTCCTTTTTGCCGAAGGTCAGCGGCCCCAGACGACTCATGCCATATTCGCAGACCATCTTGCGAGCCAGTTCCGTGGAGCGCTCGATGTCGTTGCCTGCGCCCGTCGTAATCTTGCCCAGGAAAATCTCTTCGGCGCAGCGTCCACCCATCAGGATGGCCAACTGCGTTTCGAGATATTCCTTGGAGACGGTGTGCTTGTCATCTTCCGGCAATTGCATCGTCAAGCCCAGCGCCATGCCACGCGGAATAATCGTGACCTTATGCAGAGGATCGGCATGATCGCGCAACGCAGCAATGACTGTATGCCCCGCCTCGTGATAGGCCGTTACCTTTTTTTCCTCATCGGTCAACAGCATGGATTTGCGCTCGGCGCCCATCAACACCTTGTCTTTGGCCGATTCAAAGTCATACATGATGACCGCTTTACGGTTGGCACGCGCTGCACTCAACGCCGCCTCATTCACCATATTGGCAAGGTCAGCGCCGGTAAATCCCGGAGTGCCCCGCGCCAATATGCGCAGATCAACATCGTCGGCCAACGGCACCTTCTTGACATGGACGCGCAGAACTTCCTCGCGGCCACGAACATCCGGGCGACCGACAATCACGCGGCGATCAAAGCGACCGGGACGCAACAGCGCCGGATCGAGCACATCGGGGCGGTTGGTGGCGGCGATCAGAATGACGCCGTCGTTGGATTCAAAACCATCCATCTCCACCAGCAACTGGTTCAGCGTCTGCTCGCGCTCATCGTGGCCACCGCCGAGACCTGCGCCACGGTGCCGTCCCACGGCATCAATTTCGTCGATGAAGATGATGCAGGGAGCATTCTTCTTGCCCTGTTCAAACAGATCGCGCACGCGGCTTGCGCCCACGCCGACGAACATTTCGACAAAGTCTGAGCCGGAGATAGAGAAGAATGGAACATTCGCCTCGCCAGCTACAGCACGCGCCAGCAGGGTCTTGCCGGTTCCTGGAGGGCCAACCAGCAGCACACCCTTGGGAATGCGTCCGCCCAGCTTTTGAAATTTCTGCGCATCGCGAAGAAATTCAATAATCTCTTTGAGTTCTTCCTTGGCCTCATCCGCGCCCGCCACGTCTTTGAACGTGATCTTCTTCTGCTGCATAGAGAGCAGCCGCGCGCGGCTCTTGCCAAAGGACATGGCCTTGTTGCCGCCGCTCTGCATCTGGCGGAGCAGGAAGTACCAGAGCGCGCCGAGCAGCAGGAATGGCAGGAACTGGATCAAAATGTTGAACCAAGTACTGCCTGAAGTATCCTTGACCGTCACGCTGACCTGATGATCCTGCAGCACCTTATACATGTCTGGATAGTTGGCCGGGACAATGGTGTGAAAGCCCGCCTTGTCGGCGCGATAGTGCCCGCGCACCTCGTTGTTCATCACGACGACATCCGCGATCTGGCCCTGCTGGGCATCACTCATGAACTTTGAGAAGGGTACTTCCTGGTCATGGCCAATGCCAGAACCATGCTGCACCACCTGCCACAGCACAATCAGACAGGTGCCAATCAGAACCCAAAATAAAACCTGCTTTACGGTTGAATTCACGAACTCCCCTCGTTTCTCCCTTACCCTTTACAGCGCATCCTTACAAGGAGGCCCTTGCGCTTACAGCCAATAGAATCGAAATTCTGGCCTGGCATCTTCTATTCAATCTAATAGATGCCCCAGCTCATGGAAAAGTCGCGGCGCGGCGAAAAACCCTCCCGCCCGCAGGAAATCCCGTCCAATCCCAAGTGCTTACGATTCTACTCCCCATGTCGGCAAACTGCGGAAAGAAGCGATATCTTTTCGCAGTTTGGGGTTACTTGTAGGCCGATTTTGCGTTACTTCCAGTTTGGTAAAGGACAGGCAGAAATCTGGATTGGCGCATTCCCCTCGCCGCTTGCGGTGACGCGCGCGCCCTGCATCCAGACCACGCGCCCCTGCCAGATCACGACCGGCCAGCCAGCGCGTTCGTTTCCGTGTACGTGCATCCGCTCCAGCACTTCTTTCACTTTCTTCGGCCCACGCGAGTGTTCGAGCGTCACGCGATCACCGGGCTGCCAGGCGCGTACTGTCGCCACGCCTATGGCTTCACTTGTCGCCGTACTCGTCGCCGTACATGTTGCCGTGTAGCGCAGGCCATACGCCACAGCCTCCACTGTACCGGGAACGGGCAGCGTGTACTGCGGCCATGCGGCGACCTGATTGGAATCGCCATCCAGCCGGGTGATTCGCTCCAGCCGCAGCTCGCGCAGACTGCGCTCGGCGAAGATTTCATCTGCAAGCTGCAAACGGCGGCTCGGCCCGGTTGACGAGCCTTCCAGCAGGGCCAGCAGCGCCTCGGTGTGGGCAAAATCCAGCGACGCACCCAGATGCTCTACGGCAGCCCGCAGCACGCGGCGACGCAGCGCGCGCGGATACGCCAGCAGCGGCTGTATCTCGATGCCGAACGATGCCGCGCCTGGCGCCGTCGTAACGCTGCGGCCTCCGCCACGCACCGGCTTCCCCGGTAACAGAAGTGTCGGCAGAATCCGCGCCATCTCTGCCTGCCAGTAGGCCTCTTCATCGCGGGCCAGCGTGGCCATGCGCGCCAACTGTTCATCAAGATTAGGATTGTATTCCCGCAGCACGGGCAGCAGCTGATGTCGCACACGGTTGCGCGTATGCGCTGGATCGCGGTTGCTGGCATCCTCGCGCCAGGTTTGATTCAGCCCGTGCAGATAGGCTTCAATCTCTGCCCGGCGCACGGCCAGCAAAGGCCGCACCATGCGCCCGGTCGCCGTTCCCTGCTGGGCCAGCACAGGATGAATGCCGCTTAGACCCTCTGTCCACGCCCCGCGCAGCAGCTTCATCAACACCGTCTCCGCCTGGTCGTCGAGGGTGTGCGCGGTAGCGATTACGTCGGCTTGCCTGGTGCTGAGAATCTTCTGAAAGATTTCATACCGCAGATTTCTGGCCGCCGTTTCCAGCGAGAGTTTCTCCGCGGCCGCGTAGGCGGGCGCATCCACGCGAACCACTTCGCAGGGCAGAACCCGGTCGCCACCCATCTGTGCGGCCAGTTGCGCGGCTAACTCCACAACAAAGTTTGCGTCTGCATCCGCCTCCGCGCCGCGAATGCCATGATGGACGTGGATCACCGAGAGCACAATCCCCAACTCCGCGCTCGCTGCTACCAGCGCGCGCAGCAGCGCCGTCGAATCTGCGCCGCCAGAGACGGCCACGCAGACGCGCTCGCCCGGATGAACGAGGCTGCGGTCTACAGGAAGAGCAGGGACACGACTCTTCGCGCTGCTGGCTTTGGCGCTCATGTTGGATATGGTACCGCGCTCATCGCCTACCCTTCGCATAGTTAGAGATTCATTTTTGTCGAGACAGAAATCCGCTATACTCTGTCGCTATGGACGTGAACGAATCGAACGAATTGCGCGAGCATCAGGAACATGCCGCGCACGACAAATCCATGCGCCCGGTTGCGCTGGCTATGGCGATTCTGGCCGTGCTGGTGGCTGTAACCACGCTGCTGGGCCAACGGGCTTCAACGGAAGCAGTGTTGTCGCAGGCCCGCGCCAGCGACCTATGGAGTGAGTATCAGGCCAAACATATTCGCCAGAATGAGACTACGCTCGCTCTTGACCTGCTCTCCACTTTGCCGGTAACGGATGCGACCGCCGCTGCGCGTCTGAAAGAGCGGTACCAGCAACACGCCGCGAAGTGGGCCAGCGAGTTGAAGGCCAGTGCCGACGAAGCTCGTCGCCACGAGGCAGAGGGCCATCTGGCCGAGCGTCGCCTGGACCGCTTCGACCTGGGCGAAGCGCTGCTGGAGGTCGGCCTGGTCATTACCTCCATCACGCTTCTCACCCGCCGGGGCGTCTACGCGCTGCTGGGCTGCGCCTTTGGATTGCTGGGCGTGTTGTCAGGAATCTCGGCCATGCTGCTGCGGTAATCGCGCGTGGAGATGGTGTTGGAGACGGGAAGCAGGCGTTTTTCGCACCCGCGCTCGTACCCTCAAGTTGTTTCTGGGATTGTCATTACGCCATAAACCATTTTTATTCTTTGGGTTTATGGCGGGGACGACGGGGCTCGAACCCGCGACCTCTGCCGTGACAGTGAATACACAACCCGTAACTGTAAGAAACC
>OLLR01000070.1_pt1 | contig 96995 bp, 95 predicted proteins | sample 1604601 | NCBI WGS metagenome assembly OLLR01 (sample SAMEA104055725, study PRJEB20765) | soil metagenome | biome: Arctic tundra; feature: Polygonal ground; material: soil | place: USA | collected 2011-09 | depth 0-0.5 m | reverse complement strand
ATTAGTTGCCCACCTTGGTTCATCTATCCAAGGCAGAGGCAACCAAAGGCGTGTTGTGCAAATCCGGGATGCACGCCTGCATAGGCGCAGCCGATGGGGTCATAGGAAACTACTATTGGACGGACGGCGCGGTCTGCCCCATCCTTGAGGGACGAGCGATTGCCTCAGAGCAGAGGGCAAGCACTCCCGGAGTCCGCCAATGGCAGAGATAAACGTAACTAAGCGAAAGAGACCTGGTCGGGTAACGATGTCTCCCGATGAAAGGCTGCTGGTCGGAAGAGAAGAGGCCGCTGAAATGCTCTCCATCAGCCGAAAGGACGTTGATTACCTTGTGGCGAATAAGCAACTCATCACGCGACCGAACCTTCAAGATGAAGTTAGTTTCCTGCGTCTGCCAGAATTGAAGTCGGTGACGGGTCTATCGAAGTCCAGCCTCTACGCATTGATCCGGGCGCACAGTTTTCCTGCGTCGGTTCAACTCGGACCGCGAACGGTCGCGTGGGTAAGATCTGAAGTCAGACAATGGGCCGCAGAGCGCATATCCAAGTCAAGATCTGAGTCCCCACACACCGGGGACAGACGGACACCGAAACGCGCGCTTGGCGAATCTTGGGCAACATCGAAGAAGTATGCTTAGGCCGCTAATTTCTGCCTGCCCTTAGCAACCTGTGCATCCAGATAGTCGGCCCACCACTGCATCATTACTGTGCGCTGTTTCAGATACTTTGCGTGATTGTAGGCCGCAGACACCTTGTTCCGCTTCATGTGGGCAAGTTGCAAATCTACATGCTCATCGTCGAAGTCGTTCTCATTGAGGATCGTCGAAGCCAGTCCACGGAATCCGTGTCCAGTCATGCGGCCTTGATACCCAAGCCGGTAGAGCGCATACAGGAGTGTGTTGTTGCTCATGGGCTTCTCCTTGTCCAGTGCCCCTGGGAATACCAGCTTGCCATTTCCGGTTAGCAACCTGAGCGCTCGAAGAACCTCGACGGCCTGGCGTGACAGAGGAACGATGTGAGGGGTTTTCATCTTCATGCGTTCCTTTGGAATGTCCCATCGCGCTCTGTCCAAGTCGAACTCGGTCCATGGCGCTTCGATCAGCTCGCTTGTGCGGGGAAAACAGTAGGCCAGAAGCCTGAGCCCAAAGCGTGTGAGCGCGTCTCCGTTGTATCCATCCATCTTCACCAGCAATTCGGGCAAATCCTTCTCATCTACATGGGCGAAGTTTTCTGATTCGGTTGCCGCCAGTACGTCTCGCGGCCTGAAGTCAGCCGCAGGGTTCCGGCTCGCAAGTTCCCGCGCGATTGCAAAGCGGAAAATCTGCCCGATGGACTGATGTGCCCTTTTGGCGACATCGCTAGCGCCTCGCGTCTCTATAGTAAGCATGATGCCCCGAATATGGGTCGTTAGGACGGCATCAATGGGCAAGTGCCCGATGACCGGGAAGACATCGGCCTCAAGCCGATTCATCAAGGTCTCTGCGTGCCTGGGCGACTTACCGATCGACCACCACGCCCACCACTTTCGGGCGACCTTCTCGAAGCTACTGTCAGCCTCACGCTGTACGTCTTTGGCTTGCTGCTGCTTTGCTTCGGCCTCTGCCTTGCGTTCGGACATAGGATTGGTGCCGGCAGCAAGTAGCTTCTTGGCAGCGAAGTGAAGGTCACGGGCATCCTTGGGGCCGACATGCGGGTAGTCCCCAAAGGTCATGTTTTTTTCGGTGCCATCGAACCGATACCGCCAAAGCCAAAACTTTCCGCCCCACGGCTGGACGACGAGACACAGACCGCCACTGTCGGCCAGTTTGTATTTCTTCTCTCTCGGTTTCGCATTCTCGATTTCCTTGATCGTCAGTGGCATGGGCAGGCTCTCCAAGGTGGGGATTTATCTTTCCCCACACTTTCGCTAATCTTACCCCACATCTTTCCCCACAGATAGGGCGGGCTGTCCTCGCACCAACTCGCACCTTCTCAGACGATATTCTTTGGGAAGTGCCGGAGTCTTATCCTCGTAACTTATTCATTTGTATATGTTTAGATGAGTTCAAGGAAGTACAAAGAGGTGCGCCAAAGGACAATGAAAAACGCGCGCCGAGGCGCGCGTTGCAAGGTTTTGGTTGCCCCCCAGGGATTCGAACCCCAATAGGCTGCTCCAGAGGCAGCTGTCCTACCATTGAACGAGGGGGCAGTAACGATGGCAGCTACAAAATGTGCAGCCATGTATGACTATATTTCGCCCGCGAATTCTGGTCAACCCTGTGGCACTGGGCTACTGTTCGCGCAGCACTTCCAGCGGCTTTAATTGCAAAATACGATAGCTGGTCAGCCATCCTGTCCCTACGGCCAGCAGCGCCGTTCCAACAATCGCCAGCAGCGAGGCCAGCCATTGCGGATGAAAGGGCACCTCCAGCTTGTGCAGCAAAATGCGCGTCAATACGCTCGCTACCAGTACGCCAATGGTTCCCGCCACGCCGCCCAGTACTAGAAACTCCACCGTCAACGCGGAGACAATATGCTTCCGCAGCGCACCCAGAGATTTTAGAATCGCCACTTCGCGCGTGCGACGAAAGCGCGTGGCCGCAATGCTGGAGGCAAGAATGATGATGCCAGAAAGAATGGCAAAGCCTGCCAGAAAGCGAACGACAAGAGCAATCTGATTCACCACCTTGCGCACCGTCTCCAGCACATCGGCCACGTTGATGACCGTGACCGTCGGAAAACTTGCGAAGAGGCTACGCTCGACATCGCCAACATGATTCGGATCGGCATGGATGGCTCCGTACCAGATTGTTGGCAGCCCGACCAGTGCCTGCTTCGGCAAAATAAATTGACTCCGCGCAAAGACATGCTGGCCATCGGAGCGATACAGCGCAACCACCGGACTTGCAATGCTGCGATCTTCAACCAGAAATTGAATCTGTGACCCCAAATGCAGATGGAGCATCTTCGCCGTATGCTCGGAAACAGCCACCGCCGGATCGGAAGAATCTTGCTTCCACCATTGTCCCTGCACAACTTTGGCTCCCAGCGGAATCTTTTCTGACCAGGTGAGCGCAGTCGAGCGCAACAGGTGCTTCGGGTAATGCTGCAATCGAAGTTGCTCTACGGCCACGCCATCCATCGAAACAATGCTGCCCGACACGACGGGAACCGTTTCCACCTGGCCATGCACGGCGGGTAAGCTCTGCAAAAGCTGTACCACCTGTGGCAATTCATTTTCGCCAATATCAATCAAAAATACATTGGGAATTTTTGAAGAGGTCGTCAGGTGCAGATCGCGCACGATACCGTGCTGCATGGAGTAGACACTCATGAGGAGCATCACGCCTGCGCCTAGCGCCGTCAACACTGCGGCGGACTGGTTCCCTGGACGGTAGAGATTGGCCAATCCCTGCCGCCAGGCAAGAGGCAGCCGCACGCGTCCGCCCGCAAGAAGACGACGTAGCAGCCAGAGCAACGCGCTTGCCGATCCCAGCAACACGATCAACACCGCCAGCAGCGCTCCAGCAAACCACTCCCCTACAATTGCCGAGTGCGTCAGTGTTGCCGCAATCGCAACCAGCCCAACTCCAATCAAAACGACAGCGGCAAGTTGATACCGATCCGTGCGCAGTCGCTTCCACCAGGAGCTAGTGGCATCGCTCTGCTCCACATCGCGTCGCAAAATTCCCAGCGGACGCATCTCGCGAATCCCCAGCAACGGCGGCAAGGTAAAGAGCAAGGTCGTCAAAACGCCCGTGCATAAACCCACCAGTACAGGACTCCACGTCATGCGAGCGGCAAGCGGCAGCGTAATCAACCGTGCCAAAAATGCAGGAAAAAGGTGCGCCAGCGCCGTGCCCGCAGCTACGCCCATCGCGCCGCCCGTCAGTCCCAGAAAAAGTGTTTGCAGTAAATAAATCCGCAGCACCTGGCTCGACCGTGTGCCCAGCGACTTCATAATGGCGATGGTTTCCATGCGCTGCTGTAGATGCGCGTGCATGGCCATGCCCACGCCAATCGCGCTCAATACCATCGTGACTAAACTTACCAGTGTCAGCATCGCCGTGGCGCGATGCAGTCCATCCACCAGCGCAGGATTCGCTTCGCGATAATCCGTCACTTGTGCATCAGAGAGGATGGCATCAATCTGCTTGCGCGCTGTATCGACCCTGACAGGCTTGCTGGCATTTTCTGGCAGACGAAAAAGAATGCGCTGATTGGCGCGACTTCCCTGCCCCATCAGCCCGGATGCAGCCAGCGCCTGTTGCGTGATGATGACCCGTGGCCCCATGCCCAGCGTGGAGGAGAGACGATCTGGCTCCGAGCGCACGACATCCACAATGCGAAACCTTGAGTTGCCCAGCTTCAACGTGTCACCAAGCTGCGCGTGCATTCGCAAAAGGAAATCATCGGCAACCACCGCCGTATCGTCCCGCAGCGCTTGCGAAAATAACGCGCTAGATGCAAGTTTTACCGTGCCGTAATAGGGATATTGCGTTGGATCAACAGCCTTCAATGAAACCAGCAAGGGGTTGGGATTTTCAACTGTCGAGGCCATCGAGACGGTCTCAGTGACTTGCGTCCAGCGGATGCCTTCACTCTCCAGTTTTTGCAACTGCGAGAGTTCCCCATCGGGATAGGCTTGATATTGCAGCGCCGATATGTCTGCTGCCATAATCGTCCGTGCCTGCAAGCGCAGCGTGTGTTCAAAGGCAGCGCTAAAGCCGCGCACTCCTGTCAGCGCGCTTACACCCACGGCGACTGCGACCACCACAAAAATAAATTTCATCCAGGAAGCATGCAGATCGCGCCATGCAATCTTCCACGCCGTGCGCCAGGAAAGTCCTTTGATGGCATCGCTCATACAGCGTTCACCGTCAGCATTCGATCTGCCTCAATGCGCCCATCGCTTAGAACAATTTGTCGCTCGGCACGCTCGGCCAGCGTGGGATCGTGCGTGACCAAAACGAGTGTTGCACCTTCGCGCCGATTCATGTCGATCAGCAAATCCATAATGCGCGCGCCATTCGCAGAGTCGAGATTGCCCGTCGGTTCATCAGCAAGAATCACCGGCGGCCGCAGCATAAAAGCACGCGCCAGCGCCACGCGCTGCTGCTCCCCACCAGAAAGCTGCACGGGATAGTGATGCCGCCGCTCGGCGAGGCCTACAGACTCCAGCAATGCCTCGGCACGCGCGCGACCGTCGCCTGCTGCGTGCAATTCATGGGGAAGCATCACATTTTCCAACGCCGTCAGCGTTGGAATCAATTGATACGATTGAAAAACAAATCCCAGCTTCTGTCCGCGAATCCGCGCCAGATCATCTTCCTTGCGATAGCTGATCTCCTCGCCATCAATCAGCACGCGCCCTGCGGTTGGAGTGTCTAATCCAGCCAGCAATCCCAGCAGCGTGCTCTTGCCGCTGCCAGAGGCTCCCATAATGACGGCGAATTGTTTTGCTGGAATCGTCAGGTCGATGCCCTTAAGAATTTCTACCGTCGCGCTGCCGCTGCGCAGTGTCTTCGTTAATCCGTGAACTTCAATCATGCTGTTGCCGCCCATTCAAATTTGCTACATTCAAATACGTGAAGCCTGCTGCGCTGGTTCTGTCGCTCTGCTCGATAATGGCTCTGTGCCTGTTTTTCGGTTGCGGAAAATCTAACCCACCTGCTCCGGGTGCGCGGCTGGATACACCCTCTGCAGCAGTACCAACTCCGGCACCGCCTGCTTCCCTTATAGACGACCACCGCCCGGTAATTGTTGCATTTGGCGATAGCCTGACCGCAGGCTTCGGCACCGACCCTGGCCAAAGTTATCCTGACAATCTGCAACGCGATCTGGATGCGCGCGGCTATTCCTATCACGTCGTAAACGCTGGCATCAGCGGCAACACCACCAAAGACGGCGTGGATCGTCTGCCCGATGTGCTCGCACTGCATCCAGCAATTGCGATTGTCGCCTTCGGCGGCAACGACGGCCTGCGCGGAATTCCTATTGTCGATTCGCGCCGCAACCTGACTACTATCGTACAGACGCTGCTTCGGGCGCATATTCGCGTGATCCTCGGCGGCATCACACTGCCGCCTAATTATGGGCAGGATTACATTGCTCAGTTCAACCAGACCTACGCGATGCTTGCGCACACGGATCATATTCCGCTGCTTCCCTTCCTGCTCCAGGGCGTGTACGGCGTGCCCGGTTCCATGCAGGCAGATGGCATCCACGCGACGGCGCAGGGCAATCAACAGGTCGCCCGCAACCTGCTACCGCTGCTACTTCCCTTGTTGCGCAAACAGTAATTTCTAGCCCAGCACCACCATCGGCTGAATCAACGTTCCGGCAATGCGACGGCCTATCGCGAGCAAGTCTCGCTGATTGGTAAAAATTTTGACCAGCGATGCTTCGGAAAACTCCGGCAGGTTGCAAGCCATGCCGTTACGCAACTTGCCTGCGAGAATTTCATCGACCGTAACGGCAGGAATCTCCGGCAGAATGGTGCGCGGATGCGGCAGATGCGCTTCGATTTCGTCTGCACTGGCCCATGCTGCAAGACCGTCCAGCGTGACAGCCTGCGCCAGTGTCCACTCCCCGGCTTGCACGCGGCGCAGGCTGGCCAGATGCGCTCCGCAGCCGAGTTTTTGTCCAAGGTCGTGCGCGATAGACCGAATATAACCACCCGACGACACTTCCATATCAAAGGAAGCCAGCGGCGATTGACAGGACAAAATATCCAGTCGTCGCACGTCGATCTTGACCGCACGTAGTGCTACAGGGGCACCTGCACGCGCCAGCTTGTAGGAAGGCACGCCCTGAATTTTTTTTGCCGAATACGGTGGAGGCATCTGCTCAATCACACCCCGAAAACCAGCCGCAGCATCTCGCATCGCATCCAGCGTCAACGTTGGTTCAACCATACTGCCAACCGGGCTGCCTTCGGCATCGTAGGTGTCGGTGGCATAGCCAAAACGAATGCTGCCGGTGTACCGCTTGCCATCTTTCAGAAAGAATTGCGCTAGCCGCGTGAATTTCCCCAGCAACAAGGGGAGCACCCCGGTCGCCATTGGATCCAATGTTCCCAGATGGCCGATCGACTTTTCGCCCGTCAGTTTGCGCACCCGCGATACAACATCGTGCGAGGTCATCCCTTGCGGCTTATCGAGGATGAGCAGTCCGTTCATACGATCAGCAGTCCAGTCCAAGAAGAAATTTCAGCAGGCAAAAAACAAGCGTGCCATATTCAGAATACTGGCACGCCTGACCTTACGAATATGATATGGCTCGCAAGTAACCCTAGAACGCGCTGGCACTCCGCTCCCGAACCAGCGAGAGAAATTCGTTCCGGGTTTGCATATCCTTACGGAAACTACCCAGCATGGTCGAGGTGACAGTAGAAGAATGCTGTTTCTCCACGCCACGCATCATCATGCACAGATGGCGCGCTTCCATCACAACCCCAACGCCCTGCGGTTGAATGGCCTCTTGAATCGCATCGGCAATCTGGCGTGTCAGGCGCTCCTGCACTTGCATGCGGCGCGCAAACACATCCACCAGACGAGGAATTTTGCTCAGGCCAATTACTTTTCCATTTGGAATGTAGGCCACATGCACCTTGCCAAAAAACGGCAGCATGTGATGTTCACAGAGAGAGAAGACCTCGACATCCTTCACAATGACCATCTCGTCATAGTCCACTGTGAAGAGCGCGCCGCGCAGAATCTTCTTTGCATCCTCTGCGTAGCCTTTGGTCAGATATTGCAGGGATTTCTCCATGCGCTCTGGCGTACGCAGCAATCCATCGCGATCTGGATCTTCGTGCAGACGCGCCAATACCTCCCGGTATAACTCTTGCGTGGACACCTCAGAAAAGTTGGGTGTGGGCTTGTGGATCAAGGCAGGTTGCGCCATGCGAATCTCCTTTTTTCTGGCTGGCTGCACCATCAACTCCAGTTTTCGTTCTCAGCGTTCTAATAGATGCGCATTCCGCTCAGAATATTCAAAATAATTTTTGGATGTCTCTTCCACGCGTACACATTCCAGCATGACATGTGCAAAGCCAATCTTTACAATCTTATGAATTTCCCGACAAAGGTTTTCCGTTGTTGGAACCAGGTGTTCAAAAGCGGAATCCAGGTTCAAATTTTTATGATCAAAGCGCTCACCAATTACCCGACGCACAAATCCGTCCAATTCGGCCAAGTCGCATACCATCCCGGTCACGGGATCAACTGGCCCGCTCACGGTAATCTGCACAACGTAATTATGCCCATGCCCGTAAGGATTGTTGCACTTACCATAAACCGCGCGATTCTCCTCCGGGGAGTACGCATCATGATGCAGCCGATGTGAGGCGCTCAAGCGATATCGCCGCGACAGATAGGCTTTCATGCTTCCCCGTAGTAATCGGCAAACAGGTCGGGCATCTCATACACGCGGACGCGGTGTAGCTTGGCACCATAAATTTTCCCTTCCAACCGATTCCAGATGGCAATCGCAATGTTCTCTGTGGTCGGCTGCATGGAGCGAAACTCCGGAACCTCTAGATTCAAGTGGCGATGGTCGTAGACCTGCACCACTTCACGCTCCAGGGTGTCTTTCAGCGCCTTTAAATCCACCACAAAACCAGAAACAGGGTCAATCTTGCCTTCAACCGTCACCTCCAGCATGTAATTATGGCCGTGGCCGTTGCGGTTGGCGCACTTGCCAAAGACACGCAGGTTCTCTTCCGGCGTCCAGGCGTCGATGTAGTAGTAATGTGCGGCGGAGAACTCTGCTTTGCGCGTCAGCAAAACCATACGATCTATCTAGTTTAGTCGCTGCCAGACGAAAATAGAGATTTTTTCCTGCAAGGATGGCACCTGGAGTCGGATATCGGCATTAGCCAGAATCCAACCTGATCGGCAAGCCATAGCCAGACCATAGCTAAGCCGGATATGTACGACCCTTCCAGGCAACGGGGCGCCGCAGCGTTTTTTGCAGCCAACTGCGCGCCAGCAGCCAGGCAAACAGCGGTAATCCCAGCGGAGAAAGTGCTGTATCTACAATGGGAAAATTTGCTTTGGCAATACGCGCATAGTGAACTCCGATGCGCCAAATCCACCACAGCAGCACGGCAATCCGCTGGAGCGGAAAGACCAGCCACAGCGCCAGCCACGGCAATCCGAACAGTAGCGCAAATTCGATTAGCTTCCACAGCGCCAGCAGTGGCGCGTTTGGAAACAGAAGCGCCAGATTCTTCGTCCAGCCTTCACACATCGCATGAAAGCTGCGATACATCTGTGTACACACCGCGTCGGGTGCGTAGCGAAAGCGCAATCCCAGCTTGGCGCGTTTGGCGCGTTTAGCCAGCGCCACATCCTCCAGTACCTCGGAACATACCGCCGCGTGCCCGCCGATGCGCGCATACCCCTCCCGCTCAATCATCAGAAATTGTCCATTGGCTGCGGCGATTGGCGAAGCAGGATGGTTCACGCTCTGCGACGGATATTTCGCCGTCAACTCCGCAAAGATCAGCGGCATCAGCACGCGCTGCCAAAAACCGCGCACCCGCTGTCGCGGAGAATAGGACAGCATCCCCACCTGCGCGCGTTCTGACTCATGCAAGGCACGGCGCAGATTACCCGGCTCGTGGATCGTGTCCGCGTCAGTAAAGAGCAGCCAACGTCCCTGTGCCTGCTTCACTGCCGCATTCACGGCATTCGCTTTGCCTATCCATCCCTTTGGCAACTCCGGCGCATCGAGCACAGTGATCCCCGCAAACGAAGCAGCAATCTGCCGCGTCGTGTCCGACGAATGGTCATCGACGACAATCAGCTCCCAATCCTGGCCCAGCACAAATCCAATGTCAGACTGCGCGACCAATGAGCGCAGACATTCTCCGAGGCAATCAGTCTCATTCCGCGCCGGAATAATGACGGACAGAGTAAGCGGATGGTTCTGAGAAGAATTCTGCGCGGTAAGAATGCCTGACATGTCCATATTGAAATCTTATTTCGTATTATAGGAATGTGCCCCGACGCGCGTTTCACTTGCTGACAATTTCTGGCCTCTGCTGCTTTCTGCTTCTCGCCGTGGGCTGCGATCGCGGCTCCCAGCCCAAGCATATCGGCAAGCTGGCTCCAGATTTTAGCATCACGGACAATGGCAAGACACTCCGCCTCAGCCAGTTTCGCGGACAGGTGGTGTTGTTGAACTTTTGGGCCACCTGGTGCCCACCCTGCATTGAGGAGATGCCCTCGCTGCTTGCGCTGCACCAACAGATGCCGCAGGTTGTCATCCTGGCCGTCAGCGTGGATACCGATATCGATGCCTACAACAGCTTTCTGCTGGAAAATCATGTCGATCTGCTGGATGTTCGTGATCCTTCGCAGAACAGCAATCATCTCTATGGCACGGTGCAGTTTCCCGAAACGTATGTGATCGACAAGAGTGGCCACCTTCGCCGCAAGTTCATCGGCGCGCAGAACTGGATCAGCCCAGAGATCGTTCGCGCCCTGACCTCTCTCGTGAAACAGCCATAAATTCCTGGGTCGTACAGAATCGACTGCATAGGTATTTCCCTGTTAGGATTTCAGCGGCAAGCATATTCCCACTGACTGCTGACAGGGTTGCCTTGCTCGCATACAACGCTACGAATAAAGGATATAGATTATGAATTTCCTCTCGCGGGTTTGGCGCGTCCTGCTTTGCAGCGCCGGATTGTTCCTGACAGGTTGCGGAGGTAGCTCTTCATCCAGCCCGTCCCCCAATCCAACATCCACCACGCCCTACACTGCATCCATCACTTCCACGCAGACCAACCAGACCATTGTTGGGTTCGGCGGAGCCGAGGCGTTTTATCAGAGCGATCTTGCCTATAATCCCAATAGTTCACAGATTTATACCGCGCTTTTTGACCCGGTACAAGGACTGGGCATCACCATTCTTCGTCTGCAGGATGTCTACAGCTATCAGGGCGCAAATGGCAATCCTGCCTCGCCCACCTGCAATGATCCTGTATCGCAGGCTTCAATTCCCAACTGCTTTGACCCCGCCACGGAAGCCATTACCAGCGAGGCCTCCCACATTGTGGGATCGAGCCTAAAAATTCTGATGTCCTCCTGGTCGCCGCCCGCAAATCTGAAAAGCACGAACAGTGTGATTGGTGGAACCCTGGCAGGTGGCACCTCCGCATACAATTACACCGGCTTTGGCCAGTACTGGCACGATTCCATCACCGCCTATCGCTCGCTGAATGTAAATCCCACCTGGATCAGCATTCAGAATGAGCCGAATTTTGTGCCCACCTCCTACGCAGGCTGTGGCTTTGATGCCACGGAAGACACCACCAACGCGGGCTATCCGAAGGCGCTGGATGCTACGTACACTGCCGTGCAAACACTGACCAACCCACCCATACTGGTAGGGCCAGAGATTGACGGCCTGGACAACATCTCCAGCTATCTAAACGCCATGAATCTATCTGAAGTTGGAGCGATTGCGCACCACTTGTACAACGGTGGCGATGGCAACAATCCCTCCACCTTCGGCACGGAGATGACTCCGTTGAACACCGCCAGCCTGCCACGCTTTGAGACCGAGTACTACAACAATTCCACCACTGCAGAAACAGACAATTACGGATTCGACGCAGGCTGGACGATCCATACCGCGCTCACGCAGGAAAATGCCTCCATATATCTGTACTGGAGCCTGGCCTGGCCCGACAAACAGCAAGGCTTGCTGTATGCGGATGGCACAAGCTGGAACTATCTCGACCAGTACTACGCCATGAAGCATTTTTCCTTCTTCATCCGCCCCGGCTACAAAAGGGTTACCGCGCAGGCATCCTCATCCTCCCTGCCGATTTCGGCCTATCTCAGCCCTGATGGAAAAACCCTGGTCGCAGTGGTGCTGAACCCCTCCACAACCAGCACTGCTCAAGTCACGCTGAGCTTTTCTGGTTTCGCGCCTTCCTCCTCCACCATCTACCGCTCCACGTTTCTAAACAGCACCGAGCGGTGGGCCAATGTAGGAGCTATGTCCGGCAATGTGGTCTCCCTGCCACCCCAGGCCATGGCGACTGTCGTGATGCAATAGTCGGCCAAAGCTACACAATCAGCCCCAGCTACTCCGGCCAGCATGGGAGTGTCTGGGGTTGGAATTTTTGGTCTGCACTCCGGCTCTTGCTATCATAAAAATATGACGACTGTGGACATTCTCTATCGCTACACGCAACACCCCAGGGAAGATGTTCTGCGCGCGCTTGGCAGCCTGCGCGAGGTCTACGGTATCCGTCAGCTTCGCTTTGACGAAGCCGCACACACCGTGCGCGTGGAATATGACGCCACTCGCCTCACTGCGCCACTCGTCCTGCAACTGCTGCGCCGCACGGGACTCGATGTGGTGGAAGAAATTTCTTTGCTGGCACCTGCCGAGCCAGCACCTGCGCCCGCAGCCTGAGAAATTTCTGCTGTTAGGTTGCTCCGCAACGCGGCAACTGATATCTTTTTAAAAGCAGCTTGTGTTTCTGCACATGCGCCCCTAGCTCAGTTGGATAGAGCGGCTGACTACGAATCAGCAGGTCGGGAGTTCGAATCTCTCGGGGCGCACCATGACTTCTCCCCTTCTCTGTACCGTTAAATTCCTCAATCACTCCGAGCGCTGGAAACCTGCTACCATGGTTGCGTTATGTTCAGAGCAAAACATTTGTATTCGATGACGCAACCAGCGCGGAAGGCAATCTTCTTTGCCGCCGCAGTCCAGGCAGTGGCCGTGTTCTGCCTGTTGGCTGTGAGCACTGGCTCGATGCAGGCACAGCAGGCTACGCAGAGTCAGCAGGCTGCGGATGCCAAAAAGGTTCCCGTGGTGGATGGAGGCGCAGGCCCGTGTTCCGTGGAGTTCACCGTGACCGATGGCAAAGGACATCCCATCTATGCAGCCAACATTAAAGTACACGTTGCCTACGGATTTATGGGTACGCACAGGCTGGATCTGCAAGTGGGAACCAACTACGACGGCAAGGCACGCTTTGCCGGGCTGCCAAATAAGGTAAAAGGAGGCACGCTGTATTTTCAAGCCTCCCAAGGAAAACAAATCGGCTCCGCGTTCTACGACCCGACTAAAATCTGCACCGCAAGCGAAGACATTGCAATCGCCGAGCAGTAAAAGGCAAGGTACCGCTACACACTGCCTTCCCCCGTGCCTGCGAGAAATTACTATCTCCCTCTAATTGACGACCATTTTGGTCGCATATATAATTTAAGCTGAAAATGATTTTCAATTTCAAGATCGCCGCGTCTGTTCCATCCCCAGAAAACCCCTTGAACCTGGCGCATGTGCGTTCTGTCACAGATCGCCCCAGAGAAAGACGATAGCGTAACCCTACAATGTTGCAGGCATTCATCATTACCCTTCGGGAAGGCGTCGAGGCCGCTCTCATTGTCGGCATCGTCTTCGCGTACCTGAACAAAATAGGCCGCAATGACCTGAAGCGCGTGGTATTGACCGCGCTGGCAGCGGCCTGTGCGTGCAGCCTGCTGGTTGCAGTTGTGCTGGCCCGCACCCAGTTCAACCAGGATATTTTTGAGGGCGTGGTGATGCTGGTGGCCGCCGTCTTTGTCCTGAGCGTGATCTGGTTCATGCAGCGCACGGCTAAGTCCATGAAGAGCCGCATTGAAGAAAAACTTGGCGCGCTGACCGGCAACAGCTCCCGCATCGGCCTGTTTTTGTTTGTCTTTTTGATGGTGCTGCGCGAGGGAGTGGAAACGGTTCTGATCCTGGGCGCTGTTTCGCTCAATTCCACGGAACTGATGAGCTTCTTCGGTACCCTGTTCGGCGTTACCTGTGCCGTCATCTTCGGCGTGCTCTTCGTCAAGGGCAGCGTGCGCATTGACTTGCAGCGCTTCTTCCGCGTCACTTCGGTAATTCTCTATTTCGTCGTCTTCCAGCTTGTCATCTCCGGCCTGCATGAGCTGTCGGAAAATGGCGTGTTGCCCTCCAGCAAAATGGAGATGCGCTTTATTGGCCCTATCGTGCGCAACGATTTCTTTTTCTTCATCACCATTCTGGCGCTGGCTGGCCTGATGGTGCTCTACGAATATCGCCAGCGCATGACGCAGCGTGACGATATGCCAAATCCAGCCGTCGCCAACCCTGCAGAACGGCGCAAAGCCGAATGGCTGGCCCGCCGCGAACGCCTCTGGATGACGGCTGTGTATACGTGCAGTTTCGCCTTCATTTTTCTGATCACAGCGCAATTTATTTACGCCAAAAGCACTACAGCGCTCTCGCCTGCCGCGCCGGTCACGCTGGTTGGCTCGCAGGTTACAGTGCCCGTCGCGCAAATCCAGGACGACAAACTGCATCGCTACATCGTCAACGTCAACGGCACCAATGTACGCTTTCTTCTTTTTCGCAAGCCAGATGGAAATATTGTCAGCGTGGCCGATGCCTGCCAGATTTGCGGACCTGTCGGCTTTTATAAAAGCGGCGAAAACATTATCTGCAAACTCTGCGCTTCGCCCGTCAGCGCCCAGTCCATCGGCCAACCCGGTGGCTGCAACCCCGTGCCACTGGCTTCATCTCAGGCGGGCGGATTTGTCATCATCCCCGCGCACAATCTGGAGGCGCTCGTGCCCACCTTCTCCAAATAGGAGGCGCGACGTTCGTCTATGTTTTTTCGTCTACTGATGGAAAGTTTTCTGCGACAACGGCGGCGCAAGCTGCTGGCTGGCCTGGCCATTCTGCTGGGAACAACCGCAGTCACGGCGATGCTTGCCATCGGGGCCAGCGTGGGCGACAAGGTCAATCGCGAGCTTTCCACGTATGGAGCGAATCTCGTCGTCTATCCCAAAGCGGACACATTAGACGTTGAGATCGGCGGCGTGAGTATTCGTCCGGCCACGGCAGGAAGCTATCTGAATGAAGCTGATCTGACGAAGCTGAAAGGCATCTTCTGGCGGAATAACATCACCGATATTTCGCCGGAGCTGCCACTGAACGTCACACTGGCAACACCCGCGCAAAGCGCAGCACGCACCGTTCCTGCACTCGGCCTCTGGTTCCAGCACGCGCTCCACTACGGTGCAGGCAGCAGTACAGAAACCTACACGATGGGCGCGCCTGGAATGCACCCGTGGTGGAAGCTGCGCGGTGCCTGGCCTGCCGACAATGCAACCAGCGAAGTCGCCATAGGCAGCGCTCTTGCCGCTCAGAATCATCTCGCGCTCGGAGACTCGATCACGATCAACGGCGCACCCGCGCGCATCACGGGCATCGTTTCCACTGGCGATGAAACGGATCATCAACTGCTGCTGCCCCTTGCGCTTGCGCAGCAGATTGTCGGCCATCCCGGCACCGTGCGTCGCGTCTATGTCAGCGCGTTGACCAAGCCAGAGGACGCGTTGGCTCGACGCAATCCTGATTCTCTCTCTCCCGCGCTTCGAGATCGCTGGTACTGTTCGCCGTATGCAAACTCCATTGCCTATCAGATTCAGGAGGCACTCCCCAACGCACACGCTGAGCAGATTCGCCGCGTGGCGCAGGGAGAAGGCACCATTCTGCAACGCATTTCTGGGTTGATGTGGCTGGTAGCGCTGGCCGCACTGCTCTCCGCAGCCTTCGCGGTTGCCGCTTCCATGACCACTGCCATCCTGGAACGCAAGCAGGAGATTGGCCTGATGCGCGCGCTCGGCGCATCGCGCTTTTCGGTTGCCAATGTGTTGTTTGCGGAGACGGCGTTGCTCGCGCTACTCAGCGGCGCGCTTGGATTTCTGCTCGGCTCGCTGCTGGCCAATCGCGTTGGACAACAGGTTTTTCAGAGCGCGATTCCCTTCAATCCTGTCCTGCTTCCCGCTGCGCTGGGATTGGCTGTCTTTGTTTCGCTGGCAGGCAGCGCGCCCTCTATCCTTCGCACCCTGAGCCTGGATCCAGCCTTTGTACTGCGCGAGGACGCATGAGCCGCTCCCGCTTTTCGCTTCTCATGCTCTTGCGCCGTGGCCTGCTGCATCGCCGCACGCGCTCGCTGGCGGCACTGCTCTCGCTTACAGTCAGCGCCGCCGTGGCCACTGCGCTGCTCACGCTCTACGCCTCGCTCAATCAAAAATTGCATCAGCAGTTTCGAGCTTTTGGCGCGAACATCGTTCTCACCGCGTCGGACGGCGCTTCCCTGCCGCCGCAAATGCTTGCCACCGTGCGCGAACTTGCTGGGCCGACGAGCCACATCCTTCCTTTTGCCTACGCTGTCGCGCAAACCGCAGATGGCGCGCCCATTGTCGTTGCCGGAACAGATTTTTCTGCGGTGCGTGCCGTAGATTCCTGGTGGCAGGTGAGCCAGTGGCCTGCCGACGAGAGTGCCGATTCCAATACAACCGACGCGCTTGTCGGCGTGCGCGCGCAGAGCGCACTGCATGGCGATACTGTTTCGCTTACCTACAATGGTCACGTCCTCGCGCTGCATACCTTCGGCACCGTGCATACCGGCGGGCCAGAGGACAGTCGCATCTATCTGCCGCTTGCCGCCTTCACGGCGTGGACAGGCGTATCGGCCACGACGCTGGAAATTCAAGCTCCCGGCAGTGCAGCCCAGGTGCAGAGTCTCATTGACCGTCTACGCCCTGTATTACCGGGTGTCGAAGTCCACGCTGTGCGTCAGTTGGTGGAAAGCGAAGGCCGCGTCGTGGATCGCACGCACTCTTTGATGCTCAGTTCCCTTTTGCTGATCGCGCTGACCGTTGCGATATGTGTGCTGGCTACGCTGACGGCTTCTGTGCTGGAACGCCGTCGCGACTTCGCCATTATGAAGGCGCTCGGCTCCACGCAGCATCAGGTCTCTCTGCTCTTTCTACTGGAGGCCATTCTGCTCGCGCTGATCGGCGCGGTTGGTGGATATCTGCTTGGATGCCTGCTCGCATTTCTCATCGGAGAATGGAATTTTCACACTGCCATTCTTCCGCTCTGGCAGATTGCGCCGCAGGTCTTGCTGCTCAACCTGTTTGTAGCCATCCTGGCTGCGGGAGTGCCCATGCGCATTCTGCGCGCCATGGAACCCGCTACGCTGTTACGAGGCGAATAATTTTGGCGAACCCTTTGGAGACTCCCTTGCAATCCGCTTCCCCAGACGATGTCTTGATCGAACTGCGCGACCTGACCCGCGAATACACCTGTCGCGCCGGAGTGGTGCGCGCGCTCGACACCATTTCGCTTACCGTCGAACGCGGCGAATGGATTGCCATCATGGGGCCATCCGGATCGGGAAAATCCACGCTGGTCAACATTCTTGGCTGTCTCGATCAACCCACTGCGGGCAGCGTGCGCATCGCGGGTACCGATGTCCATCAACTGAGCCGCAAGGAACTCGACCGCTTTCGCGCCGAAAAAATTGGCTTCATCTTCCAGCAGTTTCATCTGATTCCCTACCTGACGGCAGTCGAAAACATCATGCTGGCACAGTACTTCCACAGCATGACGGATGAGCAGGAAGCGCTCCGCGCCCTCGATCAAGTTGGACTCGCCGACCGAGCGCAGCATCTGCCCAGCCAACTCTCTGGCGGGGAGCAGCAGCGAGTCTGCATCGCGCGCGCGCTCATCAACCAGCCGCCGATTCTGCTGGCCGACGAACCAACCGGCAATCTCGATGCCGCCAATCAGCAGATTGTACAGGGCCACCTGCGTGCGCTCCATCGCGCGGGTCACACCATCGTTATGGTTACGCACGATCCAGCTATGGCCGAACTCTCTGACCGTGTGGTGGAACTCCACCACGGACGCATCGCCGCCGAACGCCATCAAGCCATTGGATTGTAAGCGGGAGTGGAGAGAGTCGTGGAATTCCCAGGTCTCAAAAACGAGACCTGGGGCACCCGGTCTAGTGTTTCATTAAGGCAACCAGTAGCCCTAGAATTGCAATCACAGATGCTAAGATAGGCGAAAGAATAGATATCCAATCTTTAGCCCATTCCCGCCTCCGTTTGCCCGCTTCGCGCTTAATCCAGTTCTTGCCTTCAACAGTCAGCGTGGCCCCTCTCACTGCCGTATCGTGCGTCCAGTACTCGGCGGGTATATCAAGGCCCCATTTTTCGGCGGTTCTCAGAAACGGCTCTTGCAGCAGCCAATCCAGTTCGTGCTCATCGTCCCTTGTAACCTCAAAATATATTCTCTCGTTCAGCTCTGGATCCGGGTCGTACTTCATCTTAAACGCGGCCAGGGTAGATTTTTGCAGTTCCCCAATGCGGCATTTCCTTTTACGATGACGATTCAACCTATCGACCAAAATCATACGTTGAGGGTAGCACTCCAAGGTAATTACCGGGTGCTGGGAATCACAAGGCCCATCCCACCCTTCGCAAAAACGCGAAGGTTAGGGCACCAGACAAAAGATACCCTACAAACTAAAGAATTCGACGGGTCAGATTGACAGCTATGTCCCGGATGTTTAACGGGATATTTCCTTCCATGAATTCAACGGAGAGGGTATCGAAGGCGACCCGAAATCCAAGAATAAACATTTTGCCTCCGGCGTTGACATGGATGCATGGAACGTTGGGGTCGTACCGAAGTGGTATAGATATTCCGTTTCGTAGGTTCGCGACCGTAATTTCATAATTTCCTTCTTTTTCGATGGCCAACTGCATGGGATAGGAGGCTTTGAGCTTGTCACGCTCACCTTCCAATTTAGTTTGCAAGTCTTCCCACTGGGTAAGAGCGAGCGCATTTTTGATCTTATGTTCTTCCATATAACGATAAGTCTCAGCAGCTTTAATCTCTGCTTCAACATTTATTTCTTCGATTTGCGGCATAATTTCCATAGGTATGGCATATCACAGAAGCGGCGAGGATTCCTACGGTTTTACTTGATTTTCTCCCTAGCGTTTTACGCACTAATTGCTCAGCGTCGCTAGTTCGTCCTGCACTCAACCCACTGAGTGTGTTTTTCTGGTGGTTTCGTGGGATCGTATGGCCCCCATACAGTGTGGGTGTACTCGTGAAATTCGACTCCGGCCTTGTACATTATCTGCCCATCCGGATACATGATCGCACCGTCTTGTGGGCAGGTCACGCTCGCAGGGCAAGTGGCGAGGCCGGTTCCGGTCAACATGATACTCAGAGCCAATATTTGTAAAGTCTTCATCCAACCCGCCCTCACTCAGCGTGATGCGATTATATCGAAGACAATCCCTATGCCGAATCCTATATCGCAATAGTTGTGGATGACAGATTAGGACAGTACCAGCGGGTAAAGAAATCGTGAAACTCAATAAATGTGGAAGTCGACTTCGACTTCGATTTCGACAGGGACGGCGTGGCCCTGGAATTTTGCGGGCTTGAAGCGATACTGCTTGACCGCAGCGACGGCCTTTTCATCCAGCCCCATGCCCAGAGCGCGAACCACGCGAATATTCTGCGGCAGGCCGTTGGCATCCACAATCAACGCAACCACGCTGGTGCCCTGAAACTTCGCCTTGCGCGCCTCGTCGGAGAACTCCGGGTCAACGGAGTAGACCAGCGTGGGAGGCTGCACGCCATTGCCAACGTGCATCACGCCGCCGCCGTAGCCACCGCCTTCACCCGGCCCCAGTCCAGAGCCGGTTCCCGCGCCAATGCCGCCGCTTTTTCCGGAACCAATTCCGCCATTCGCGCCCGTGCCATTGGAGGCCGGCCCGCGCACTGCTGTTGTGGGATCGCCCAGGTTGGGCATACTCGTATTGGGCAACTGAATGTTTTGCGGCATCACAATCGTCGGCGCAACCACCAGCTTGGGATGATCGTTGCGAATGATCTCCTCTGGCGGGACGAACTGCGTTTTGGCAATCGTCGGCAATTTTCCCTTGGATGCCTGCAACAGGTCGCGATCCCCTCCACCGCCACCACCGCCCATGGATTGCAGCATGTTGGGCGTGAAGGGAAGAAATGGCGTTACCTGGGCTGATTGCATGGGCACCACCGGCGCCACGATGGGCCGCTTAGGATGCCAGATGGAAAACGCGATCAAGGCCGCAAGAATCGCCAGATGCACGCTGCCCGCAATAATGCTGGACTGGCGATCACGCGGCACGGCCAGCATATCCTGCACGGGAACTTCATGGGATTGCAGTTGCAGCGGCGGCAGTTTTTTCGGAAATATCGCATCGCGGACATCTTCCCACACGGCGAGCCAGAGCGGCTCCTCCGCAAAGGGATCAGCCACGGGCACTGGCTTGGAGACAAGTTTCAGAGGCGGCAGTTTTTTTGGAAACAGCGCATCGCGCAGATTATCGCGCAGCGAACTCCAGAAGGAAACCTCCACGCCAATGTCGTGCCATAGCTGAGGTTCTTCTGGCTGCTGCTCGTCGATCTCCACTTCTGGAGGCATCAAAACCTGATTCGACATTCTGCTCGCTTGCGCTTCGCCCGCTCGCCGTAAGGCAAACAGGTCTGCATCTTTAAATTATGAAGGATTCGCCGGGCTTTGTCGTGCCCGTCTATCAGGCTGATACGCCTGCACCCTCTCAGTTGCTCCGTACCTGTTTGTATAGACGCGCTTTCAGGCCATTCCGTTTCATGGCAGGCAGGAAGATACGCGCTGAGCAGGAAGATCGACGGAAACCATTTATCATGAACCTAGATCGTTCATTTGGAGCCAACATGCCCGCCGGGCAAGACCTGAAAGCAACTCTGCATCTTCCCCAGACCGATTTTCCCATGAAGGCCAACCTGCCGCAGAACGAACCTGCGCGTCTGGCCGCATGGGAGGACATGCACCTCTATCAGCAGATTCGCGAGGCACGTAAAGACGCGCCCGTCTATCTGCTGCATGATGGCCCCCCCTACGCCAATGGAGCGATTCATCTGGGCCACGCGCTCAACAAATGCTTGAAGGATTTCATCGTAAAGTCGCGCACGATGGCCGGATATGACGCGCCCTACGTTCCTGGATGGGATTGTCACGGCCTGCCGATTGAGATCAAAGTCGATGAGCAGTTGGGCCGCAAAAAATTGGAGATGGCCCCCATTGCCGTTCGCCAGGCCTGCCGCGAGTACGCACAAAAATTTCTCGATCTGCAAAGCGCGCAGTTTCAGCGCCTCGGCGTGCTGGGCCAGTTTGATAGGCCCTACTCCACCATGTCCAAGTCATACGAAGCGCGCATCGCGGAAACTTTTTTTGCTTTTTTTGAGCGCGGTTTTGTGTACAAAGGCCTGAAGCCTGTCTACTGGTGCATCCACGACCGCACGGCTCTGGCCGAGGCCGAGGTTGAATATGAGATGCACACCAGCCCCAGCGTGTATGTGCGCTATGCGCTGACCAGTAACCCTGCGACGCTGGACGCAAAGCTGGCGGGTAAAAAAGTTGCCGTCATCATCTGGACTACTACGCCCTGGACGCTGCCTGCATCGCTCGCCGTGGCCTTCCATGCTGACTTTGAATATGTCGCGCTCGAACACGAGGGCACCACGTACATTGTTGCTGCCTCCCTCGCTGCTGCGACGCAGGAGGCCTGCGGCTTGCAATCCGCGGTCGAGATCGCACGCTTCTCTGGCGCGAAGATGGAACGCGCAACCTTCCAGCATCCCTTTCTTGATCGCAGCGTTCTCGGCGTACTTGCCGGGTATGTGACCGCCGACCAGGGCACCGGAGCTGTCCACACCGCGCCCGCGCATGGCGCCGACGATTTCTATACCGGCGTGCGCTACGGCCTTGACCCCACATGCAACGTGGATGAAAGCGGTCGCCTGCGTAACGGATTGCCAGAATACGACGGCCTCACTATCTTCAAAGCGAATGAACCGATCATCGCGCTGCTCGAATCATGCGGCGCGCTGCTGGCCCGCAAAGACCTGCACCATTCGTACCCGCATTGCTGGCGCTGCCATAAGCCGGTCATCTTTCGTGCAACGGAACAGTGGTTTATCCGCATGGAAACGCCGATGCAGAATGCAGATGGCTCTGCGACGACTTTCCGTCAACGGGCGCTCGAAGAAATTAAAGATGTAACCTGGGATCCAGCGTGGGGCCAGGAGCGCATCTCCAACATGATCGCCACGCGGCCCGACTGGTGCATCTCGCGCCAGCGCATCTGGGGCGTGCCCATTGCTGTCTGCCTGTGCAAGCAGTGTCGCATGCCGCTGCTCTCGCCGGAAGCACATCGCCGCGTGGTTGCGCTCTTTGAGCAGGAAGGTGCCGATGCCTGGTACACGCGACCGGTCAGCGATTTTCTTCCGGTAGGCACAGTCTGCCCCGATTGCGGCTCGACGGAGTTCGACAAAGAATTCGACATTCTCGACGTGTGGTTTGAATCCGGCGCAAGCCAGGCCGCTGTGCTCGGCAAGCAGGCTGGATTCGGTCTTCCCTGGCCCGCTGACCTCTACCTAGAAGGCGGCGACCAGCATCGCGGCTGGTTCCATTCCTCCTTATTGTGCTCGGTGGCAATTCAAAACGCAGCGCCCTACCGCAGCGTGGCTACCTGCGGCTGGACGCTCGACGAGCAGGGCCGCGCACTCTCGAAATCGCTCGGCAACAATGTCGATCCCGTGCAAATTGCCGAGCAACTGGGCGGCGATATTATTCGCCTCTGGGTCGCGTCCGTCGATTTCCGCGAGGATGTGGTCGCCAGCATTCCTCTGATGAAGCGCTTAGCAGAGGAAATCTATCGCAAGCTGCGTAATACGTTTCGTTTTCTGCTCGGCAACCTGCATGGCTTTGATCCGGCGCTGCACGCAGTACCCTTCGCGCAGATGCAGCCCATCGATCAGTACATGCTGGCACGTACAGCGGAGCTAACCAGCAAGGTTCGCGACTGGTATGACGCCATGGAGTTCCACCGCGTCTATCACGCCATCAACGAATTCTGCGTTTCGGATTTGAGCGCGGTCTACCTCGACGTGCTGAAAGATCGCATGTACACCTTTGCGCCGACCAACCCGCAGCGCCGCTCCGCACAAACGGCAATTTGGCGCATTACAGAAGCGTTGGTTCGCCTCATCGCGCCTGTCCTCAGCTTTACAGCCGAAGAAATCTGGCAGCACCTGCCAAAGATCGAAGGCCGCGAAAGCAGCGTCCACATTGCGCACTTTCCTAAGCCAGAAGACTTGGCGCAGAATTCCGCCGCCATTCTTGCCGATTGGGAGCAGATCTTTGCCGTGCGCAATGAAGTGCTCAAGAGTCTCGAAGAGGCCCGCAAGCTAAAGCTAATCGGCAAGGCACTTGAAGCCAAGGTCGTCCTGCAGGTTCCGTCGCCATTGGAAGCGGTGCTGGTTCAATATGGTGCCAGCCTCAAGGAGCTTTTTAACATCTCGCAGGTCGAGCTGAATGTCGTCCCTATTACCGCTGACGCAAGCCTTGCCGTGCAAGTGACCACGCTACCTGCCGATGGAAGCAAGTGCGAGCGCTGCTGGAATTACTCCACCCGCGTGGGTGAAAGTGATGTTTGGCCCACATGCTGTGAGCGTTGCATTGGTGCCCTGGCGGAGATGCGCCTAGCCGAAGAAACTGAAGAAACCGAGAACCCACAATGAATCCTGAATCCACCCAAACCCGCGACTGGCGCTTGCCGCTGCTCTTGATCTCCGTTGTCGTTTTCATCGCAGATCGAATCACCAAAACACTAATCCTGATTCATCTAAAATCCAGCGATGTGATCGCCGTCATCCCCGGCTGGTTTCATCTGACGCATGTCTACAACAATGGCGCGGCCTTCAGCATGTTGGAGGACACCCGCTCGCCAGAAAAAGTTCGCTGGCTGCTGATTGCATTTTCCGTCTTCGCCATCGGCGTTGTCTTCGTGCTGTTCTGGAGCATTGGCAAACGCCTCAGCCTGACCGGCGTTGCGCTGGCCTTGATTCTCGGCGGAGCTATCGGCAATCTTTATGACCGGCTGGCCTACCACTTTGTTATCGACTTTTTGGCCTTTAGCCATTGGGGCTACCACTATCCAGACTTCAACGTCGCCGACTCCTGCATCGTCACCGGCGCGTGCCTGCTGCTGTTGGAGGCCTTTCGCGGCCCTAATCATCTCTTTGCTGATCCCAAAAATTCAGAATAAATTACCGCCGATACCTATGACACTGATACCGCAAGCCATACAGGAGCGCTGGACAGCCGTCGACCAATACATCGACGATCTGCTTTTTCCCTCCGATACGGTACTGACCGCTGCACTTGCATCCAGCGCAGCGGCAGGCTTGCCGCCCATTAGCGTGACAGCATCCCAGGGGAAATTTCTTTTTTTGCTTGCGCAAATCTCCGGGGCACGCACGATTCTTGAAATCGGAACTCTCGGCGGATACAGCACGCTCTGGCTGGCGCGCGCGTTGCCGCCCGATGGCCACCTGATTACGCTGGAATCAGAACCCAGGCACGCAGAAGTTGCCCGTGCAAACTTCGTACGCACCGGTATGGCCGAGAGAATTGAGCTGCGGCTGGGATATGCACTCGACACACTGCCGCAACTCGTCGCCGAAAAACACGATCCCTTCGACTTCATCTTTCTCGACGCAAATAAAGAAAGCTACCCGGAGTACCTTACCTGGGCGCTCCGGCTCTCGCGTCCCGGCACCATCCTCGTTGCCGACAATGTGGTTCGCGATGGCGAGGTTATTGACGCGAGCAGCACCGATCCCCGAATCGAGGGCACACGACGCTTTAACCAGATGCTGGCTTCAGATTCGCGCCTCTCTGCCACGATTCTGCAAACCGTCGGCAGCAAGGGATATGACGGATTCGCCCTGGCACGCGTGCTGTCTACCTGATAGCAAGACCCCGCGTTCGCGCAACGGACAGCGCTTCCTCCCACCAGAGTTCTTAGAACCGGTAAACTAGGAGGATGCGGTCATGCGCTTGCTGTGTGGCCGCGAATCCCTTGCCAGGTGTTCTGCATTGACGGATCGCATCGTAATTCGCGGCGCCCGCGTCCATAATCTGAAGAACATTGACGTGGAGATTCCCCACGACACCCTCACCGTCGTCACGGGTGTCTCCGGATCTGGAAAATCCTCGCTTGCCTTTGACACTATCTATGCCGAAGGCCAGCGCCGTTACGTCGAATCACTTTCGGCCTACGCGCGACAATTTTTAGAGCGCATGGAAAAGCCCGATGTCGACCACATTGACGGCCTTGCTCCAGCTATTGCTATCAAGCAGAAGAACTCCACGCGCAATCCCCGCTCCACCGTCGCGACATCGACAGAGATTTACGACTATCTGCGCCTGCTCTTTGCACGCTGCGGGACAATGTACTGCCTGACCTGTGGCGGAATCGTCAAGCGCGACAGCATGGATGAGATTGCCGCTGCAGTGTTGGCTCTTGGCGATGGCACGCGCCTGCAGGCGCTATTCCCTGTCATCTTTCCCCCGCCTCCAGAAGAAAGAACAGATGCTTCCGTAAAACAGGCAAAAAAACTTGCAGCCAAATTGGCTGCAAAGTCAGCAAGCAAAAAAGCTGCAACGAAGAAATCTTCCACGAAAAAATCAGCGCCTACAGCAATTGCTCCCATTGCCCCAAGCACCGCCGAAGCGCTTCGCCGACAACGTCTGCTGGAACTTCGTCAACGCGGCTTCAACCGCTTATACCAAAATGGCCGTATCTTTGAATTTTCTACACCAGAGTCACTGCTTGATCTTGACTTTGACCAGCCTCTCAACATTCTGGTCGACCGTATCGTAGTTTCAGACGACGCACGCGCACGCATCGTGGATGCAGCGGAAATCTGCTATCGCGAAGCCAGCGAAGTTATTTTCCAGGTTGTTCCGCGCACAGATGAAACACCGACAACCGAGCGCGCGACGCTGCGTTTTTCCAGCGCCTACGCCTGCAAAACCTGCCAGCGCACCTATCGCGAACCAGAGCCACCACTTTTTTCCTTCAATAATCCCTTTGGTGCCTGCCCGCGCTGCGAGGGCTTCGGCAACACCGTCGATTTTGATCTCGATCGCATCATTCCTGACAAATCGCGCTCCATTGACCAGAACGCCATTGATCCCTGGATACGTCCAAAATATCGTCCGATGCTCGGAGAGCTGCGTCGCGTTGCGCCCGATCACGACTTGCCGATGAATGTTCCGTGGCGTGAGCTGACAACGCAGCAACAGGCATTTGTCCTCGACGGAGATCACACCTTTCCTGGCATTCGAGGTTTTTTTACCGCGCTTGATCGCAAAAAATACAAGCTGCATGTGCGCGTTTTTTTAAGCAAATATCGTGGCTACACGCTTTGCCAGGAATGCCACGGCCAGCGCCTGCGCGCTGAAGCCACAGCTGTCCGCATCGACGGAAAAAATATCTGCGAAATCGCTGCCATGACCATTGGTCAGGCGCGAAAACTTTTCTTTTCACTCGCTCTCTCGCCTATGCAGATGGAGATTGCCGGGAAAATTCTCGAAGAAATCCGCCAGCGTCTGCGTTTTCTGGATGAAGTCGGCCTTGATTACCTCACGCTTGACCGGCTGTCTTCCACGCTCTCTGGCGGCGAGGCCCAGCGTGTGCAACTCGCCACTTCCCTAGGCTCACAACTGGTCGGTGCGATGTATGTACTCGATGAGCCTTCTATTGGTCTGCATCCCCGCGACACCTCGCGCCTGATCAACATCATGAAAAATCTGCGCGACCTGGGCAATACAATCCTCGTGGTTGAGCACGATCCTGACGTGATGCGCGCTGCTGATTATCTGCTCGACCTTGGCCCCGGAGCAGGCGAACTCGGCGGCAGGCTGCTGGCTGCTGGCACGGTGGAGCAAGTGATGGCCGCGCCGCAATCACTGACTGGGAAATATCTCAGCGATCAAATTGCGATTCCTGTTCCAGTACTGCGTCGTGAGCCAGGCCGCGAGTGGCTGCGACTGCTCAGCGCGCGCGCACATAATGTAAAGTCAGTAAATTTTGAAGTTCCACTCGGCATGTTGGTCTGCGTCACAGGTGTCTCCGGATCAGGAAAATCCACGCTCGTCCATGACATTCTTTTTCGCGCACTCACGCAGCACTTTGGCGATGCCTTCGATGCCGTTGCAGCGGAGACCTCCATTCCCGGCGATCCGACGCGACTCTATGACGAACTGACGGGCACACAATTTCTTACTGGCGTGGTGCTGGTGGATCAATCCCCCATTGGGCGCACGCCGCGCTCCAACCCTGTCACCTACATGAAGGCCTTCGATGCTATCCGTGAGTTGTATGCATCGCTTCCCGATGCACGACGACGCGGCTACGGGCCGGGATTTTTTTCCTTCAATGTTCCCGGCGGACGCTGCGATGTTTGCGAGGGTGATGGCACTGTCACCGTCGAGATGCAGTTTCTTGCCGATGTTGAACTGCCCTGCGAGGAGTGTAACGCTACACGCTACAAGGCAAAAATTCTCGAAATCGCCTATAAAGGGAAAAATATTTACGACGTGCTAAATATGACGGTGAAGGAAGCGTTGCAATTCTTTGCTGGCATTCCTAAAATTCAAGATCGGCTGCGCGTGCTGGATGATGTTGGCCTTGGCTATGTGCGCCTGGGTCAATCTGCCACCACGCTCTCTGGCGGGGAGGCGCAACGTGTCAAGCTGGCCGCACATCTGGCCAGCGCCAAACCTGCCAGCAGCCGCATTGGCAGCAAGCCACTGCAAAATCGTTTGCTTTATATTCTGGATGAGCCAACAACAGGCCTGCACTTTGACGATGTCAGCAAATTGCTCTCGGCCTGTCGCCAACTCATCGAAGGCGGCGGATCGCTGCTGGTCATCGAACATAATCTTGACGTTCTGAAAACCGCCGATTGGATCATCGACCTTGGCCCGGAGGGTGGCTCCGGCGGTGGCCATATTGTCGCCACAGGCACGCCCGAAGAGATTGCTGCCGTTCCCTCTTCGCATACCGGACAATGGCTGCGGCGAGTTTTGGAAGAATCTCCGTTGCCAGAAAGTACGACCCAGACAGAAACGGCGCCAGCGTGATGAAAATGAACCTACGTACTCTGAAACTTTTTCTTGCTGCATTGTTTTTTGTCTTTGTTGCTGGAACGCTGCACGCACAGGAGACAGCCTTGCCTCCTGGAACCACATCTGCCGATGACGACGCGACCCCCAGCAGTCAGGCAAATGTACTAGCCCAGGCCGAGGACGATCTGGCGCGTAGAAATCTAAAAGATGCGATCCCACTGCTCAACAGCGCGCTGGCGTTGGAGCCAAACAATGCGCGTGCCCTCTATGATCGCGGCTATGCGGAGGAAAACACGCAACAGACCGTCGCCGCCATCGTTGATTTTCAAAAAGCCATTGTCGTTGATCCAAAGCAGTACGAATCCCACGCTGCGCTAGCCAGGCTTTACGCCGATCAGAATAATTTTGATGAGGCACGTAAGCAATTAGAAGCTGCCTCAACACTGACGCCAGCGAATGCGCATCCTACACAGACTCAGGCTGCAACCCTGCGCCTGTTGGCGCGTGTGGACAACCAACTCCACGATCCATCCGCCGCTGCTGCTGCGTTGCTTGCCGCGTTAAAGCTGACTCCAGAGAAGCCAGAGGACACGCTGCTGGCTGCACAGTTGGCTGATGAACAAGGTGACGCATCCAGCGCAGAAGCAGAGTACCGCAAGGCTCTGGCTACCATCCCACAAAATGATTCCGCGTATGTGGACGCGCTCTCTGCCCTGGCGCATGCACTCACCGAGCAGGAAAAATTCAGCGATGCAGAGCCGCTATTACGGCAGGCTCTAACGCAGCAGCCGCAAAATTTTGCACTCACAGCGCAACTGGCAACCGTGCTGGCAGGTGAAGGGAAAAATACCGAGGCCATTGCAGAACTGGAAGCATTGCATCAGGCAAAACCTGACCAACCTGCGGTCACACGCATGTTGGCTGACCTGTATACGCAAGCCAATGAAGCAGCCAAGGCCGATCCGCTCTACAGGCAACTGCTGCTGCAGGGTCAGCCAGATGCAAGCCTGCTCACTGCGCGTGGAGAAAATCTTATCCGCCTGCGCCGTTACGCTGAGGCGGTCACTGTGCTGCAACAGGCCCTAGCTCTCCAGTTAGACCTTCCCGATACATGGAGCGACCTGGCCTTTGCCGCCTCGCAGACTGGGCAGTATCCGCTTGTGCTCCACGCGCTCGATCAACGCGCTAACTATAAGCCGGACACACCAGCCACGCTCTTTCTACGCGCCACGGCGCTCGATCACCTGCATCAGACCAAGCTGGCAACTGCCGCGTATAAAAAATTTATTCAGGCGGCACAGGATAAATCTGTGCAGGATAAATTCTCCGATCAAGTCTGGCAGGCACAGCAGCGAATCCAGGCGTTGGAGAAATAGCTGGTGTCTAATTTTTTGCCTTCACAGCTCGATATCTTTTCTGATGATGTGCTGACGCGCGCGCCACGGCCCCGCAACCTGGCAGAAGTTTTTGCCGCTGAATATCGCGCTCTGCGCCCACGCGCACCGATGCCAGCCTTTGAGATTCGCTTTTATCGCTTTACCAGCGTCAACACAACCATCCGGCTGCGAGAAGGCAAGGCGCTCGTTCGTCTCTCCGACGTTCTCGAAGGAGCACCAGAAAGTGTGCTCGTCGCCATTGCGCACATCTTGCTGGCCAAGCTCTATCGCAAGCCCATCGAAGCCGCGCACGCCCTGCGCTACCGCAAGCATCTGGGCAGCGCTACCATCACCGAACGCGCCGAGCAAGTTCGCCGCAGTCGCGGTAGAAAACGCATCAGTAGCGCGCGCGGGCATATTTATGATCTGGATGAAATTTTCGACGAGTTGAACCAGCGTTTTTTTCAAGGGTTGTTGGGTCGTCCGGTGCTGACGTGGAGCGCACAGCGCGCGCGCCGTCTACTGGGCCACTACGATGCCGCGCATAACACCATCGTCGTCAGCCGCGTCTTCGATACCGCGCAAACCCCGCGCTTTGCCATCGAGTACCTGCTCTATCACGAGATGTTGCACCTGAAGCATCCAGTGCGCGTGCGCGGCGGACGCCGCTGTGTCCACTCGCGCGAGTTTCAGCAGGACGAAAAACGCTTTCCTGATCTGGACAAGGTGAAGAAATTTTTGAAGACGCTATGAATGTGCGTTGGAAGCAACGGCCGTCGCCACCCGCGACTGCGTGCGCTGTCGCGACCAGACCATCAACAAGACTCCGGCAATCATCGAACCAATGGCAGCCATCTGCGCGTTGCTCATACCCATATAGATTTTTGGATTGATGCGGATAAACTCCACCAGAAAGCGACCCAGGCCGCTCCACAGGAGATATTCCCCAGTCAGCCAGCCGAGCGGCTTGTGCGTTTTGCCGCGCTGCCACAGGTACGCAGCCAGAATGATGGCAAAGATAAATTCGTAAATCGGCGTTGGATGTACCGGCACCGTCGTCGGCACCAGCCCATGTGGAAAGCTCATGCCCCACGGCACGGAGGTTGGAATGCCGTAATCGCCATCGCCAGAGACCAGGCAACCGATGCGGCCCACACCATAACCCACCGCCGTCGCCGGAGCCGCCAGGTCGAGCATTCCCAGCCCACCGACTTTGGCCACGCGCCCCTGCCACAGCAGCACCAAAACGCCCGCCACTAAGCCGCCAAACCAGGCAAAGCCTGCGCGATCCAGCAGCATATGCGCCGGGGAGGCTATCAGCTCGCGCGGAGCTTCCAGAACATGCCACAGCTTTGCGCCTACCACGCCCGCGACCGTGACCATTGCGGCGACATTGATGGCATCGGCATCGACACCGTTGCGCTCAAAATTCTTGTACAGCACCCAGCAGGCGCTTACCGCCGCCAGCCATAGCAGGATGCCAAAGGTGCCAATTTCGTAGTGTCCAACGTGAATAAAGGGATACATTGTGGTCTCTGTTCAGTATATGCGTAAGGGGGGAAATCCTGTACCGACAAACAACATTCTGCGCATACATGGCATCTACCGACATTAAGGAAATCCGACTGTTTTCTCCGAGCACCAACAATCGTGATGGCTGTCATACTTGCGGGTGACAAGAAACACGGAATCGGCATGATCTATGGCAGACAATTGCACCAATATGTCAGAATGAAAACCGTGCATACACAACAGCTTTTTTTAGCGATTTTCAGACAATCAACTGAACAATAAGGATTTAACGATGCAAAAGGCCATGCGGTTGGCGACTGTTTTTTGCTGTATCTTCTGGATGGGACGCGCATACGCCGTTCCAAGCTTTGCGCGGCAGACAGGACTTTCCTGCAATGTGTGTCACAGCAATCCTCCTGAGCTGACGGCCTTCGGGCGCAACTTCAAGCTGCGGGGTTATACGCTGACGGACATAACTTCCAAGGACAAGGTGGGCAACTCCAAGGACCTTCTTCTATCCAAATACATTCCTCTGTCGGCCATGATTCTGATCTCGAATACGACGTATCAGGCCAATCAGCCAGCCAGTCAGAACAACTCCGCAGGATTTCCGCAACAGTTGAGCATTTTTCTGGCGGGCGCGTTTGCGTCACACTTTGGCGGCTTGGCACAGTTTACGTACACCCATGCAGACGATCACTTTGGCATGGATAATACCGACCTGCGCTATGCCAACCAGGGAAAGCTGGCAGGTAAAGACTGGGAGTATGGCATTACGCTGAACAACAATCCCACGGTGGAAGACGTGTGGAACAGCACGCCAGCCTGGGGCTTTCCGTGGATATCCAGTTCCTCCGGTGTCGGCCCAATTGCATCGCCCATCATCAACGGAGCGCTGGGGCAGGATGTGGCAGGCGTGGGTGGCTATAGCATGTGGAATAACCACCTCTACACGGACATTACGGTCTACCGCTCCGAGCACGCAGGCGCTTCGACTCCGGTAACGGGTACGGGCCAGAATTACAACATCAGTGGCGTAGCACCCTACTGGCGAGCTGCCTGGCAGCAGAGCTTGGGCAGCAATTATCTGGAGATTGGCACCTATGGGATTGATCTGAACTCGTATCCCAACGCAATTTCTGGGCCAGTGAATCGCTATATTGATCCTTCCTTTGACTTCCAATACGAACGGCCCTTCGGGGCCAATCTCCTGGATGCGCATGGCAAATATACCCATGAAATTTCAAAGTTGAATGTTTCTCCGGCTGGAAGTGCGTCAACCATACGATCGAACCACCTGAACACTTGGGAACTCGATAGCACCTATCACTGGAGGAGCAAGTACAGCGCGACGGGTTCGCTTTTCGGAACTAGCGGCAATAGCAACGCGCAGCTCTATGCTCCGGCTGCTGTAACGGGCAGCAACAACGGCAACCCGGATACCACCGGCTATGTCGCTCAGTTTGGATATTGGCCGGTGCAGAATATCGACATTGACCTGAATTACACTGGTTATCTAAAATTCAACGGTGCCAGCACCAACTATGATGGCGCTCTGCGCAACGCTTCTGACAACAACACCGTGTACATGGCCTTGTGGCTGAACTTCTAGGAGAAGGCGTGCAACAGGAAAAACAACCAGAGACGAATGAAGCGAAGAAAGATGTCCTTATCCTCAACCGGCGATCCTTTTTTGGAGCCTTGATTGCCGTTGGCTCCGTGGGCATGGGAGCGATTCTTGCCGTGCCGGTGCTGCGGTACGTTCTGTATCCGCTCTATGCGAAGGCTGCGGGTACCGAGTGGTCAGATGTCGGAGAGTTGAACGAATTTGCCAACAGCAAGGGGCCGATTCGCAAAACCATCACCTTTGCCCAGCGGGATGGCTGGCGCGAGGTGGTCTCAGCACAATCGGTCTATGTAAGCCGCAATGCCGCCGGGGAGCTGGAGGTTCTTTCTGCCATCTGTCCACATCTGGGATGCAGTGTTTCCTGGCAGCAGGGGCAGGATGAGTTCGTGTGCCCCTGTCACGGCGGACGATTTGCTCCGGACGGCAAGCATGTTTTTGGCCCTCCCCCGCGGGGCATGGATCAACTGCCCGTTCGGGTCAAGGATGGCAAGCTACAGGTTCACTTTGAGTACTTCCGCTCGAATGTACCCAACCAGGAAAAGTTAAGCTAACCGCGACGAGGGTGAAGTGTGGATAAGAAAGAGAAAGTAGCTGCGGGCGCTTCCGGGAATCTTTCCAGACGCATCTTTCATTGGCTGGACAGACGCGCTGGCGTAGACAAGTTGATGAAGGAATCGCTCGACGAGCCGATCCCAGGCGGCGCGCGGATGGCCTATGTGTTTGGCTCTGGGCTGATATTCATTTTTATTTCGCAGATCATCACGGGCATCTGCCTCGCGCTGTACTACGTGCCTTCAGCAGAGACGGCACACACCAGCGTCGCCTACATCACTAAGCAGGTTGCTGCGGGCGCGTTTCTGCGCAGCCTGCATTATTACGGCGCCAGCGCGATGATTATCGTGCTGCTGCTGCATTTTCTGCAAACATTTCTCTACGGTTCGTATAAGGGACGGCGCGAGTTGCTCTGGATCTCCGGAGCTACGCTTTCTCTGTTTGTACTGGGCATGGGTTTTACGGGATATCTGCTGCCCTGGGATCAGAAGGCGTACTTCGCAACGGCTGTCGGCACGAATATCGTCGGCCAGGTACCGTTGATTGGCAACTGGCTGACGCGCTTGCTGCGCGGCGGCGACACCATCGGCACGCTAACTCTTTCGCGTTTTTATGTCGCGCATGTCTTCCTGATTCCGGGCGCAATTTTCGCCTTCATCAGCATGCACATTTTCCTGTTCCGCAAAGCTGGAGCGGCTGGCCCCGTCAACGAAGACCCCATCGAGCCAAAGCTGCCATCCCAGAATTTCTATCCCCGTCAGGTTTTGATGGACATGGCCTTTGCTCTACTCCTGATGGTGGGCCTGGGATTTCTGGCGTATTTTCATCCCGTTGGTCTTGGCCCTATCGCCAACCCTGCGGACACGCACTTTCTGCCGCGCCCGGAGTGGTACTACCTGCCCATGTTTGAGTGGCTCAAGTATTGGGAAGGGCCGAAGGTTGTCTTTGCCATCGTCGTGGTTCCCGGCCTGCTTGCAGCGCTGTTTTTTCTGCTGCCGTTTTTGGATCGCAGTCTGGAGCGCAGACCGTGGCGTAGACCCATTCCCGTGCTGGCCGTTGCCATCGTGATTCTTGGCATCATGTACCTGGGCGCGAGAAGCCACATGGATGATCAGGACGACCCATCGATGGCTGCCCAGCTTGCTCTTCAGGCACAGCAGGAAAAAGATTACACCGCTGCGCCCTTTCATCCTTACATCGAATCGCCAGGTGGAACCGGGCCGCTGGCTCTGCCCATCGGCCCGGTCAGTCCGCTGGTATCGCAGGGCCGAGGAATTTTTCAGACGCATGGATGTTCTGGCTGCCACGGCGAAGTTGGATTGGGCAGCACCGTGGCTCCCAGCCTTCAAGGCGTGACGACAAAATTTCCGCAGCCGCAATTGATCGCGCTGCTGCACGACCCAACTGCAAAGATGCGCGCAGGACACATGCCCGCCGTGGATATCTCTCCCATCGACATGTCCGCGCTGCTTGCCTATCTGGGTGTAATTGGAACCAGCACGGCTAATGTTCAGGCATCCTCCGGTTTCTCCCCGCAGCCCGCAGCAGCGGGGAATGGGGCTGCTTCTGCTGCAACGGGGAGCACGGGATCGGCCGGTCAGCCGCCAGCGGTGCAACTCTCTGCCGCCGCTGCCGCAGGACAGCTACAGTACCAGCAACATGGATGTATAGCCTGCCACGGACAAGCCGGAGAGGGCGGACGCGCGCCTGCACTGGCTCCGCTGATTGCGAAGACTTCTGATGCACAGGTGGCGCAACTCCTCCAGACTCCGAATGCAAAGATGAAGGCAGGCGGAATGCCTCCTTTTTCTGGCACGCCAGAGGAACGCAGCAACTTGATTGCGTATCTGCGAACCCTGCGGGCACCGCAACCGGGTCAACCCCAATCCCAGGCTCAGACGCAACAGCCTTCAGAAGAAGCCACGCCAGCCGTGCAGGGCGGGAGTGTTCCCTATCCTGACATGGCTCCCTTCGTTGCTACCACACCGATGCCTGTAACTCCCAGCGCGCCTGCGGCTCTGGTTCCGGCTTCTGCAACGTTGCCGAGTCCCGGACGCACACTCTTTCTTTCGCAGGGTTGCGCGGCCTGTCACGGCCCAACGGCGCAGGGAACGCACTTTGCTCCCTCGTTGATTGGAATCTCGAAGAAATTTCCTGGCGACAAGCTGCCCACGCTCTTGCATCACCCCACAGCCAGGATGCGCTCCGGCGGAATGCCCATCGTCAATCTGAAAGACGCACAGCTGCAGCAACTGGTAGCGTATCTGTCGGGCTTGGAGCCAATCCCTGCTGGACAGTCGAACTCACAGCTGAGCGCACAGGCGAATCGCGCTCCCGCGACGGGAGTGCAATCGGCTTCAACAACGGCACCCGCTCCGGCACCAGTTCCGCTCAGTCCCTTAGCTCTGCGCGGACAACAGATATTCCAGCACAACCGCTGCGAAACCTGTCATGGAGTTGGTGGGTTGACGGGAACGGTCGCCGCGCCTCCGCTGGCTGGCACGGCCTCGCTTCTGCCGGAGGATGTGTTGGAGAGCCTGCTGCGACACCACACGACTCGGATGCAGATGGGCGGCATGCCGCTCACCAATTTGAAGGCCCCGGACATGAAGGCGCTGGTTGCCTATATTCGCTCCATGCCTACGCCCGCAGAGACCAAGTAGCTAGGGGCAAAGATGCGCTGCGAAATAATCAGGGTCAGGTGATGCAGAAGAAATTTGTGTATCCGCTACTTTGTTTTCTGGGCTGCGTTGGCTTGGTCGCGCGCAAGCCTGGCTGTCACCTTGGGAAGAAATTGCATGTAGCGATCTGATTTTTCTTCGCGTAGGGAATCCTCCATTGCCTTCCGGTAGCCACCTGTATAGATGGAATAGATGACGGCCAGGGCGCAGCCAACACCAAATCCAAAGCCCATAAAAAACCCGATGACGATACTGATAGTGATGGAGTTTATTTCAAACCTCGCTGACTGTGTAACGAATAGTTGAAAGGATGCAAGGTGCACCATCCTCGCCGCAGTGAGGATGGTGTGGACTTAATTCGGACGTTGCTTTTGTCCGCGGCGAAAACGTTCGTCGATAGGCTGACGACCACTGAATCCCGACTCAACTGTGTGCCAGTATTGGATCTCTGTCTCGCCCATCTTCCAGCATAGTAAGACGGTCTCCTCGCCAATGCGGCAGGGAAAATCCAGCAGACCTTTTTCGATGTCTTTTACCTGCACACCGATGGCATCAATCTCTTGCAGTGTGTCCTTCACCTGCTGCACGGCCACATCGCGCTCGGCGCGCCGGCGCGCCACCTGAGCGACTGCCACTAGCATTCCGCCATTCAAAAAAATGCGTTGACTTAATTGCTGCATCTCCTGCTCCACGGTTTCGGCGGATTCCTTGGCCTGTATTGCGCGCTTCAGCAGGGATTCCAGCACGGGAATCAGGGTCTGCGCTTCGTCCAGTGAAAATGTTCTCATGAGTGACTCCAAAATCTCTCCACCGGAATCGTATCTGTATCCACAATCCGCAGTCTTACCTGTATCTATTATCCGCGAATTTCCAGCATACGATCCAGCGCGACACGCGCCCAGTGCTTTACATCTTCGCTGACGCGGATGCGGTTGACCACGCGGCCCTCCACAAGATTCTCCAGCGCCCAGGCTAGATGCTGCGGCGTGATGCGAAACATTGTGGTGCAGAGGCAGCCCGCATCGTCCAGCGTGATGACGCGCTTGCCCAGCGGCGCAAAGCGCTTGCCGAGTCGGTTGACCAGATGAATCTCCGTGCCCACGGCAAACATGGTTCCCGCAGGAGCCTGCTCGATCATCCGAATCAGCCCCTCCGTGGAGCCGATTCCGTCGGCCTTCTGGCACACTTCCAATCGGCACTCTGGATGGACAATTACCTGAATGCCGGGATACTTGGCGCGAACCTGATCGACATGCTCCGGCAAAAAACGCTGATGCACGGAGCAGTGCCCTTTCCATAAAATGACACGCGCTGCGCGCAACCGCTCTGGAGCCACGCCGCCGTTGATCTGATAGGGATCCCAGACCACCATCTCCTGCGGCGGAATTCCCATTGCGTGCGCCGTGTTGCGTCCAAGATGCTGATCGGGAAGAAACAAAATTCTCTGCCCACGCGCAAAGGCCCAGCGAAAGGCCGCCGCCGCGTTGGATGAAGTACAGACCAGCCCGCCACGCTCACCGCAAAAGGCTTTGATGGCAGCGGTCGAATTCATATACGTTAGCGGAACCAGGCCGCCAGCGGTCGTTTGCGTCAAACCAGATTTTGTCAGGCTGTCCCAGCACGCCTCAACCTGGGAGATATCCGCCATATCGGCCATCGAGCAGCCTGCATTCAGATCAGGCAGAATCACCTGCTGATGCGGCTGCGCCAGAATATCTGCGCTTTCTGCCATGAAATGCACGCCGCAAAAAACAATGTAGCGTCCTTGCGCCTCCGATGCGATTTTGGAGAGCTTGTAGCTGTCGCCGGTGTGGTCAGCAAAGCGAACAATCTCATCGCGCTGATAGTGATGGCCCAGAATGACGGCTTGCTTGCCCAGTCGCGCACGCGCTTCGGCTATACGACCATCCATGCTGTCGTCGGGCATTGCCAGATAGTTATCCAGGGAACAACTCGCGGGTTCACGAGTCGCCAGAACATCGTCCAATACAGTAGTCATTGACTCCGCCTTCAGTTTCGCCGCAGCCCGTCCCGAAGGCGGCCCGCGCGAAACGGGGATGTTGAAAGCAATTTACGTTCTGTTGCAGTGGCTTCACTGCGCACCGGACAAATACCTTGCCCCACTGCGCCCAAACCACGGGGTTGTTGCAACGTTCGCCTGTCTCCGGCGGCTCCTAAGCTCGCTGGAAACAATCGTTCTTAGCCATATTGTAATACGTCGGCCATCTCCTGTGCTCCTTTTCCTTGTATCGGCGCGGCAAGTTCTTTGGATAGAGCTAGAAACGCAATACCCCTCCATTCTGATCTGCGTTTGTTTGGAGATTCCCGGCTGCGTATGATGGGGAGGAATGAGTCTTGCAGACAGCATGTTTATCTTCGTATTGGCCCTGATTATCTTTGGGCCAAAGAAGTTGCCGGAAATGGCCAAGCAACTGGGTCGTCTGGTGGGCGAGTTTCGACGCGCCAGCAATGAATTTAAATTCCAAATTGAAGAAGAATTGCGCCAGTCAGAAATGCAGGATCGACAAAAGATTGCGACCTCGATTCCTGCCTCTGCGGAGCCAACAATACTGCCGCCTTCCATGCAGGAATCCTCTCAGTCATTTGCCACACAACCGCCAACCGCACCCGCAGATGAGTCAGCCGGTTCATCCCTGGCAGAAGCGCACATACATCCTGCCATCGTGCCGGCTGCCGGATCAGAACCACGCAATCCGCTCCCTGCAAGTACCCTCGAAGCACCCGCAACTTCATCGGCCAGCGAGGTAGAGACTCACCATGAATGACCTGCTGGATCGCGCACGCACTGCCGTTACCGAACGGGCTGACCTGCCTGGCATGAGCCTACTGGAGCATCTGGAGGAGCTGCGCAAGCGGCTCATTCACTCCGTAATTTATGTCGTGATTGCATTTTTTGTTGCGTATGGATTCCATGAGCGCATCGCCAGCTTTATGATCGCCCCCATCACGCACGCGCTGGCCGCGCACCACATGGATACGCGACTGGGCTATCTGAATCCTGTCGATCCCTTCAACTTCTATTTAAAGATTGCCTTGTTTGGCGGCATCATTCTGGCCTCGCCGTTTGTCCTGTATCAGATATGGATGTTTATTGCGCCTGGACTCTATCAACGCGAACGACACTATGTAATTCCGTTCATGTTCGCGACCGTGGGCCTCTTTCTAGGAGGAGCATTCTTCGGCTATCATTACGTCTTCCCCGGCGCGTTGGAATTTTTGATCGGTTTTGGATCGCAGTTTAAACCTCTGGTGACAATCGAAGAATATGAGGGCCTGTTCCTAACAGTCATTCTTGGCCTGGGTTTGATTTTTGAGCTTCCGATTCTGGTATTTTTTCTGGCGCTTTTTGGCATTGTGAATTCAAAGTTCCTGCTGAAAAATATCCGCTACGCCATTTTGATTATCTTTATTGTCGCGGCCATCATTACGCCCACGCCAGATATTTTGACGATGTGCGTCTTTGCAGCGCCCATGTTGATTCTCTATTTCATCAGCATCGGCGTGGCTCACATGGTGCATCCCGAACGCCGCAGAAAGAAAGTGCAGGAGGCATAATGCAATCTAGTTCAGAATCGTTTTGGGTGCATCTTCGTCTCGCACTGACAGGGATTGCCCTCGTTGCATTGATCGCATCCACGACCTTTGCCGCAGCCAAGTCTTCCAAGGCTGCTGCGCCCTCGGCGACGGCCACTGCGCGCTTCAATGGCAACCTTGCCTACGAATACGCTGATCAATTCGTGGCCTGCGGCCCACGCTGGATTGGCAGTCCGGGACATATCTGCGCAGAGAACTTTATCAAACAGCACTTCGCCAAAGACGATCTGCAAGAAGATACCTTTACATCCAGCACGCCCATCGGTCCGCTGACCATGCACAACTTTATTGTGAAATTTCACGGCAAAAAAGATGGCGTGATTGTTGTCGCGTCGCACTACGAAACCAACTATCCCTTGCGCAACATTGCTTTTGTTGGAGCGAATGATGGTGGCGCAACCGTCGGGTTGCTGGTCGAACTGGCAAATCAGCTACGCGGGCACACGTTGGATGGGTACAGCGTTTGGCTGGTGTTTTTTGATGGTGAGGAAGCCATCCAGCAGTGGTCGGATTCCGATTCGACGTACGGCAGCCGTCATCTGGCTGCTATGTGGGAGCGCGACGGCACGCTCAAGCACATCCAGGCATATCTGCTGACAGACATGATTGGCGACAAGCAGTTGAATATCTCGCGTGAGGAAAATTCCACGCCGTGGCTGGAGGATTTGATATACAAAGCCGCCGAGCAAAACCACTACGCATCCTATTTTTTTGATCGTCGCGATTACGTGGAGGACGATCAGCTTCCCTTTGTGCAGCGCGGTGTTCCCACGGCAGACATCATCGACATCGACTACGGCCCGCACAACATAACGCACCCCGATGGCTACCACCACACGGCGGAGGACACGATGGATAAGATTAGCGCGCATAGCCTGACCGTCTCTGGCCAGACCGTGGCAACAACCATCCACCTGCTCGATCAGCGTTAATAACAGATGCTTGGCTCGGCTCCTCTTTGGCTCTGGATTACGTTTCATCTGCTTCTGCTTGCTCTGCTGGCACTGGAGATTCGTGTCCAGCGCCGTGTTCAGATTCGCCCAAACAGCAGGCAGTCTGCTCCGGCTCCAGCACCCATGTCGCACAACGCTGCCTTTTGGATGACGGCGGTCTGGATCGCCGCCGCGCTGCTCTTTACGCTGGTCATCAGTCACGTCCTGCATCCGAAATTTGCCGCTGAATATCTAGCCGGCTACGGGATCGAAGAGTCGCTGAGCATCGACAATCTCTTTGTCTTTCTGCTGCTCTTCCGCTCCTTTCAACTGGATTGGCAGCAACAGCGCCGCGTACTCTTCTGGGGCGTGCTGGGAGCCATCCTTCTGCGCGCCTGCATGATTGCCGCTGGGCTGACGCTGATCCGCACGTTTGCCTGGGTTCACTATGCCTTTGGCATTCTGCTGCTGCTGGCCGCGCTGCGCCTGCTGCGTCCCCATCCCGTGCACGAACCGCCCCACTGGATCGCATGGCTTACGCGCCAGCTTCCTGTGTCGATGCGTCCGGCTGGCAATAATTTTCTTGCGCGCGAGAATGGCCGTTTGCGTGGAACACAGCTTCTGCTGGCGCTGGTCGTCATTGAGATCACCGACCTGTTCTTTGCCGTGGATTCTATCCCTGCCGTACTGGCCATCTCACATCACGCGTTCGTGGTGTACACCTCCAACATCTTTGCGGTGATAGGGCTGCGCTCACTGTACTTTGTGGTGGCTGGAATGCTGGAGCGGCTGAAGTGGATGCACTATGGCCTTGCCGCCATTCTTCTCTTCACTGGAGCCAAAATGCTTCTGGAGCCACGAATCGAAATTTCTCTTGCTCTCTCGCTGGGTGTGCTGGGAGCGGTGCTGGCGCTGACTGCGCTGGTCTCGCTGCGGCAAATTCGGAAATAGCGCGCACAGCCTATGAATTGAAATCCACGAAGCGCACTCGCCTGTCTCGGATGGAGGAGTGCAGCGGCTGGCCCGCCAGCCTTGCAGGAAAGTCCGTGCGCGCATGTGCGCCGCGCGATTCCTGTCGCGCCAGCGCCGACTGTGCAATCAACGTGCCCACTGTATGTAGATTGTGCAGCTCAATGGCCTCGCGTGTATCCGGGGCGGGAAGCAGTGCTGCCATCTGATGCAACTGGGCCAGCAAACTGCGCAGACCGTGCTCCTCACGCAGCAATCCAGCATGGCGCCACATGCTATCGCGCAGAGCCTCGCGCTGGGAATCGAATACGCCGGGCGTGCCTGCAACCCTGGTATTTTTTGTCCATAGATTTTTCTGCGGCAGCACTTCCAGCGCTGCAATCGCCTGTTCCTCCTGACGCATGGCTTCTCCGGCGCGTGCGCCAAAAACTAGCCCTTCCAGCAATGAATTACTAGCCAGACGATTCGCGCCATGCACGCCCGTGCAGGCAACCTCACCGGCAGCATACAGACCGGGCAGAGAGGTTCGTCCATCCAAATCGGTGCGCACGCCTCCCATTAAGTAATGCGCTGCGGGACGAACTGGAATTAAATCCCGTGCAAGTTCCAATCCCTGTTGCTGTAGAAACGCGGAGATTCCCGGAAAGCGCTGCACTAAATCCAAATTTTTTATGTGGCGCATGTCCAGATAGACCGGAAGCGTTTCGCCCGGTTTTTCTCCCAGACTTTCTCGCGTGATGGCGCGGGCCACAATGTCACGCGGCGCCAGCTCCGCCAGTGGGTGATAACGCTCCATAAAGCGCTGCTCAAGAGAATTGAGCAGCACGGCACCTTCGCCGCGCAAGGCCTCGGAGAGCAAAAAGCGCGGCACGCCCGGCAGACTCAGCGCCGTGGGATGGAACTGATAGAACTCCATGTCCGCAACTTCGGCCCCGGCGCGGTAGGCCATCGCAATGCCATCTCCAGTCGCTACGGGAGGGTTGGTGGTGTCGCTGTAAACCTGACCTGCGCCTCCGCTGGCCAGCAGGATCGCTTTAGCAGCTACAGTATGCTTTGCGCCATCGCGGTCCAGAAGCGTGATGCCAGCCACGCGGCCATCCTGCACCATCAAATCCAGCGTTGTCGCCCACTCCAGCAACGTAATGTGTTCATCGGCCAGCGCGTGATGTAGCAGAGCGCGGCCAATCTCCCGGCCTGTCGCGTCTCCATTGGCGTGCAGAATGCGCGGTAGACTGTGCGCGCCTTCACGCGTGCGCATCAGCTCGCCGTGGTCGCGATCAAAGGCCGTGCCCCAGTCGAGCAACTCCTGCACACGCAGTGGGCCTTCTTGAACCAAAACGGCAGCCGCAGCCTCGTTCACCAGGCCATCGCCCGCCGCCATCGTGTCCTGCAGATGTAGTGCAACGTCCTGGTCACCGCCCATCGCGACGGCAATGCCACCCTGTGCATATTGGGTATTGGATTCAGCGGCGCGCTCCTTGGTGACAACCAGAACACGGCCTGCATCCGCCAGGGATATGGCGGCGCGCAGACCTGCAATGCCCGCCCCGACCACCACGAAATCGACCTGCGAAGGAACCCCCACCGATTGAGACTAGCACGCAGCGAGACAGAAGCGCGACATGCGAAATCCAAACTGCCGCGCTCGCCCCGCAAGAAAACAATCCCTCGGCTGCGATACGATACAAGCATTGTGTCGAATATTTCCGTCCATACTGCCGGTGGAACCTACGTCGTTCGCGTGGAGCCAGATCAACTCCAGAATCTCTCCCGCCATCTCCGCAAAACGGGCCTGGCTAAAGGAAAGATTTTTGTTGTCACGACGCCGGAGGTCTGGGCGCTGTGGCACAAACGCTTTCTAGCATCCTTTCCCAAGGGCGATGATGCGCCCCGCGTGCTGTTTCTTCCTTCGGGCGAGCGCTACAAGCGCCTCGCTTCCGTGGAAAAACTTGCCGATGAACTGGTTCAAGCCAGTGCGCGTCGCGATTCCCTGCTGGTTGCCTTTGGCGGCGGCGTGGTCGGCGATCTGGCAGGATTTCTTGCTGCCATCTACATGCGCGGCATCCCCTGCGTGCAGGTGCCAACCACATATCTGGCGCAAATTGATTCCTCCGTCGGTGGGAAAACCGGCGTCAACCTGCGCACCGGAAAAAATTTAATTGGCAGCTTCCATCAGCCCGTCACCGTATTGACGGATCCAACGCTGCTCGCAACCTTGCCGGAGCGGGAGTTGCGCGCGGGCATCATCGAGAGCATCAAGGCCGCCGTACTGGGCGACGCGCCTTTTTTTACCTGGCTGGAAAAAAATGCCGACGCTATGCGGCGCGGCGATGTAGCTTCTCTCACCTACGCCATCCGCGTCTCGGTACGCATTAAAGCCAGAATCGTCAGCGCGGATGAGCGCGAGTCGGGCCAGAGGATGCTGCTCAACCTGGGGCATACTATCGGCCATGCGATTGAAGCGGCCACGCAGTATCGCGTGCTGCGCCACGGAGAAGCCATCGCCTGGGGCATGATTGCTGCGGTGCGACTGGCTGCGGCGCGCTCTGCACTCACGCAAAGAGATGCCGAGCGAATCGAACGGCTCATCCATCGTTTTGGCCCGTTGCCACGTTTTTCCGCCACTGCGCAGCACCTGCTGGATTTGACCGATGCGGACAAAAAGAATCGCTCCCGCACGCGCAACTTTATTCTTCCAGTCAAGATTGGCAAGGCCATCGTTGTCACCAATGTGACTGCCGAAGAGATGCTCGTTGCCATCCGCAGCCTGCTGCAAACTGTGCGCGAGATGGGAGCTTAAACGATGCCAGCCAGCGGAGCGCAGCCCCAGGGCACGACAACCGGGCAAGGCGCCAGCGATGCCGTGCAATCCATGTTTAACGAGATTGCGCCGCGCTATGACCTGCTGAATCATGTGCTCTCGGCCAACATTGACCGTCTGTGGTGGCGACGCACGGCGCGCTGCTTTCGTCCCATTCTGCAAAATCCAGAGGCGACGATTGTCGACCTTTGCTGCGGCACCGGCGATATGACGATGGCGCTGCTACGCCATAGACCCCAGAACGGCCAGCCGGTTCTGGCCATCGACTTTGCGCATGAAATGCTGGTACGCGCCCAGAAAAAATTCTCTACGCTCAGGGTCGGGATTGGCGCCATTACGATAGAAGCCGACGCGCTGGCCATGCCGCTGGACGACAACACGGCCCATCTGCTGACCATCGCATTTGGATTCCGCAATCTGGCTAACTATGCTGCCGGACTACGCGAAATCTATCGCGTGCTGCGTCCAGGCGGCGAGGTTGGCATTCTTGACTTCAGCCAGCCCGACGGCATTACCGGCAAGCTATACCAATTTTATTTCCGACGCGTGCTGCCGCGTATTGGCACCTGGATCTCTGGTTCAGCGGGGCCGTATGCTTACCTTCCGCAATCGGTGCATCACTTTCCTTCGCCCGATGCAATGCAGGCCATGATGGCTGCCACAGGATTCCACAACATCTCCTGGACGCCCTACACCTTTGGCATTGCTGGACTCTACCGCGCCATGAAACCATAGACTCACGCCAGCTCACGGCTGCGAAGGCAATGCAGAATGGCACAGACACTTCCACTTTCGGCACTCAGTTCCCCACGGTCGCGTAAGACGCGAACCGCGCTAATCTCCGTGTTGGCTGCGAGTGGCATTACGATTTTAAAGCTGATCGCGGCCATCGCCAGCGGCAGCATTGGCATGTTTTCTGAGGCGGCGCACTCTGGCCTTGACCTGGTGGCCTCGGCCATCACGCTGACCTCCGTTACGGTCTCCGACCTGCCTGCCGATGAAAACCATCCCTACGGGCACGCCAAGATTGAAAACCTTGCCGCCTTCACAGAGACCCTGCTGATGCTGGGGTCGGTGGTCTGGATTGTGACCGAGGCGATCCGACGCATTTTTCTTGAAACCTACGCGGTTCGAATTTCTTTTTGGTCGTTTGCTGTCCTGCTGCTCTCCATGCTCGTCGATTTTTTGCGCTCGCGCGCTTTGGCGCGCACCGCCCGCGACACGCGCAGCCCGGCACTCGAAGCCGATGCGATGCACTTCGGCATGGATATGTGGTCCAGCTTTGCCGTCATCCTCGGCCTGCTGGCCAACGATCTGGGCACGCACTTCCATCTGCCGTGGCTGCGCCTGGGCGATCCGCTCTCGGCCATCGCGGTCTCCATCATCATTTTGAAAGTATGCTGGCGGTTGACGCGCCAGGCAATCGACGTGCTCATCGACACCGCGCCCACGGAGACGCATCGCAGAATCCTGGATGAAATTGGACACATGGAAGGCGTTTTAGAGGTGGAGCGCGTGCGACTGCGCCGTTCTGGCTATCGTTTTTTTGTCGATCTCAAGCTGGCCATGCCGCGCAACATCAGCTTTCAACGCTCAGAAAGCATCAAAGAAACTGTGGCCGCCGCAGTCCATCGCGTGCTGCCCGACGCGGACGTTATTACCTATGCCGTGCCACGGCCCAGCCACTCTGAAAGCCTTTTTGATCGCGTCCGCGCCGTCGCGGCGAACAATAACCTCTCCGTCCACGATGTGAGCGTGCAGGACTGGCATGGCCAGCTTCATCTGGAGCAGCATCTTGAAGTGCCCGAGTCGCTGACCTTGCGCGCGGCCCACGATCTGGCAACGCGGGTTGAAGCTGAAATGCGCGCTGAGATTCCTGAGATTCAATCCATCCTGACGCATATTGAGAGCGAGCACTCCACCATTGAGCGCGATGCAAGACGATCCTCAGACCGCGCCATTGAAGTGCGCCTGCGCGCCATCGCCAACGAATTCCCAGAGATTCTCGATGTCCACGATGTTACGATTGGCCTGATTGGAGGACACCTCCAGATTTCCTGTCATTGCACGCTGCTGGACGATACGCCCATGTCCCAGGTACATGCTCTGATTACGCAACTCGAAAATTCCGTAAAAGCGGAAATGCCAGAGATCGCGCGGGTCTTTATCCATCCAGAGCCAGCCACCGACAACCGGCGCTGAAATCCTACGCGCTTTATCTACAAAGGAGTCATTCCATCATGCTAGCCAACGCCACCTGGAAGAGCGATATGCTCTTGGACGCAACCTCCCACAGCGCGCACACCCTGCTCTTTGACGGCGATCCGGCGCACGCGCACGGCCCCAGCCCGATGGAAGTTGTTTTAATGGGTCTCTGTGGTTGCACGGCCATCGACGTCATCTCTATCCTGCGAAAAAAACGCGAGCCGTTTACCGGACTTACTGTTTCCGCCGAAGCAGAGCAGGCCGCAGAGCCGCCCAAGGTATTTACGCGGGTACGTCTGATCTACCGCGTCAGCGGAAAGGTCTCCGCCAAGGCGATGGAGGATGCCGTGCGACTCTCCGAAACCAAATACTGCTCCGTCGCAGGCATGGTTTCCAAAACAGCAACGATTGACTACGTCATCGAATATGTAGACTAAGAGTCACGGTGCGCCATCTCTTTCAGACACTTCTCGTCGGCCTTGCCCTGGTGGTTATTGCGCTGCTGTCTGCGCTGGCCACCATGCGCCTAGCCATCCACGGCGCAGAGGTACGCGTACCCGACATGTCTAACATGACGATTGTGCAGGCACTCGATCAGGCTCACGATCTGGGTTTGCAGTTGGATATCGCAGACCATTTTTACAGTACCTCCACGCCCGCCGGACATATTCTGAACCAGCGTCCCAAGGCTGGAACTCTAGTTCGCCGCTCCTGGCGCGTGCGCGTGACGGAAAGCCTTGGCCCGCAAAACGTCACCATTCCCAACGTCCTCAGCATGGATGCGCGTCTGGCTACCCTGACGATTCGCCGCGACGGCCTGCAACTGGGCGATGTGACGTCTCTTCCCTACGGCGATGCCCCGGCAGGCACAGTCATCGCGCAAAGCCCAATGGAACATGCCACTGAGATTGAGCGTCCACGCGTCGATCTCTTGCTGGTCGCTCCACTACCTGCGACAACGTCTGCGTATGCCATGCCCAATCTGATGGGAGAACCCTATACGCAGGCAGCCTTCGCGATTATGAATGCAGGCTTCAAGCTGGCACCGTTAGAGACGGCGAATACATCGTCTACGCCCCCGGTTCCTTCGGGCACGGTGATTGGACAAGCTCCAGAACCCAGCAGCCGTATCGAAGCTGGCGCGACCATTCAATTGACCGTGCAGCCGTAAACACTGCTGAACTGTATTTCAATTTATCCTCTGGACGGAAGTGTGACGATCCTCCGGCAGAGCCGGAAAATTCCTACGGATTCGAACCGAATTGTCACAGGATTGACAGCAATTCTGAACCTGCGTAGCGTTCAATTTAGTTGCCAAATATCTAGAGGGATCAATCCACGATGGTCAGGAATCTTTTTCAAAAACTTTTCTTGTTCTCCGTCCTCATTTCTCTGCCTTTACTCGGACAGGAATCCCCCACGCACGCTACGCAGCAGAGCACCTGCCCCAGCGGACAACCGAGTGTATACGCGCAGGATGTTTCCAATTGGCATCTGCTCTCACCAGCCACGCCTTCCAAAGTGAAAGCAAAGCACGCCTTTCTCTCCAGCTTGTCCTACGGAGCCGTTGCAGCGCCCATGGTTGTTGAATATTCCGGCATCCATGCTCAGGTACAAGTTCATGCCACGCGCCCACATATCTGCGTTTCTCACTTGATAACCTCGAACGCGCCAATGCTGGTGCGCCTTAACGAGAAAAAGCAAACCCGCGAGTTAGATAGCGGCAGCATTCGCGCCATTCCACTCGTCGGTTCCGCCCGTCAGGCCCAGGCCGTTGCAAGCAGCATTGTGCCCACCACTACGCTGCACACCGAAAATGGCATGATTCTCATCCAGCCGCAAACAGATTTGGTTCTAGGGGAATATGCCGTGATGTTTGGCGCGCAAAATTTAGCTATTTTTGATTTTGGCGTCACGACTCCATAAAGCAATGATCCTTCCAGGCATACATTGAATTTGGAAACTTTTTGGCTCATTCTTGCGTACCCCATGAATAGGAGGTAGCCGCGATGCTGAAATTTCTGCTGTGGTGCGTTCTTTTTGTGCTGTGCTGGCCGCTGGCGTTGCTGGCCATTCTGCTCTATCCCATCATCTGGCTGGTGCTGCTGCCCTTTCGGCTGGTTGGGATCGCCGTCCACGGCGCATTGGAACTGGTCGCAGCGATAATCTTTCTGCCTGCTCGCCTGCTGCGTTCCCTGTAGACAATCCACCCGCCGTGCTCCGGTTATACTTTGGATACGGATCGACATGAAGACCACGCAGGCCAAGCTGGAAGTTCTCTACACTGCCGAACAGATTGCCGAGCGCGTCACCGAAATCGGCGCGAAGATTAGCCACGACTATGCGGGAGAACACATCATCCTCGTCGGCGTGTTGAAGGGCGCAGCCATCTTTCTCTCTGATCTGGCTCGCGCCATTACTCCGGATTGCACCTTCGACTTTGTCGCCGTCTCCAGCTATGGCCGCGGCATGCACTCCAGCGGCGTGGTCAAGCTCATCAAGGATTTAGACCACTCCATCGAGCGTCGTCACGTTATCCTGGTCGAGGATATTCTGGACACTGGCCTAACCATTGGCTACCTGCGCGACCTGTTGCTGCAACAGAAACCCGCCTCGCTCAGGATTGCTACCCTGCTGGACAAACCTGCCCGACGCCTGCAAAAGATCGAAGCGGATTATGTTGGCTTTACCTTGCCCAACCTCTTTGTCGTAGGCTACGGCATGGACTACGCTGAAAAATTTCGCAATCTTCCTAACATTTGCCTGATGCCACCCGATGCCCCGGAGTAGTACTCTGACACCACGATTGATGAAACCAGAAAACGGCAAATCGAAACCAGAAGACCGCAAGGCCAAACTGCCAGAGGGCAAGGCCGAGGGCACATCAGAGCACGCAAAGTCTAGGCGCGCCAAGCCGGAACGCGCGAAAAATAGTGCGGCAGCGAACCTGCCCTCACTGGCTGCGTCCCAGGATCTGACTGCATCAGTCGATCCCTCCGCACATGGCGCCTACGAAGGCGACTATCGCCCTTCCACGCCAGAGATCGCTCAACCCGCACCGCTGCGCATTGACACCATGCAGAGCGATTTTTTGATGCGGCTGGCCGATGCGCTCAACACGACGCTCGATCTGCAAACCCTGATGCACCGCGTGGCCGACCTGGTACGTGCGGTCATCGACTTTCGCATCTTCTCCATCCTGCTGCTGAATGACCGCACCAACGACCTCCGCATGCGCTTCCAGATTGGCCATGCGCCAGAGGTGGAGCGGATGCGCATCCGCATGGGCCAAGGCATCGTCGGCCAGGTGGCAGAGCGCCGCGAGGCCATGCTGGTTCAGGATGTGCGAACGGTCAGCAACTACATTGACGCCAATCCGCAGGTGCGCTCGGAGCTGGCCGTGCCGCTCATCACCAAGAACCGCGTCATCGGTGTCATCGACATTCAATCCGAGCAAGAGGATTATTTTCGTCCAGAGCATCTGCACTTGCTACAACTGACGGCCTCACGCGTAGCCATCGCCGTGGAAAACGCGCGCCTCTACACGCGCATCTCCCGCCAGGCGCAGACGCTGGAAGTGCTACACGAGATCAGCCGCGAGTTGACCTCTATCCTCGACCCCGATCAACTGCTGGAGCGTGTCGGCCATTTATTGAAGCGCGTCATTCCCTACCAGATGTTCGTCATCTGGATGCTGAATGAAAAACGCACGCTACTGGAGCACCGTTTCTCCATCCGCTTCGGCGAGACCAATCCCTCTTTGGCTGAGCCGGTGCCCATTCATCAGGGATTGATCGGCGCAGCCGTCACGCATCGCCAGCCCGTGCTGGTCGGCGATGTGCGGCGCGACCCGCGTTATGTAATGGTGCATACCGACACACGCTCGGAGATGGCCGTGCCGCTCATCTACAAAGGCAAAGTCATCGGCGTGCTCGATCTGGAACACACGCGCCCACATTTTTTTAATGAAGAACATGTACACGCTGTCAGCACGCTGGCCGCACAGCTTGCCGTGGCGATGGAAAACGCGCGCCTCTATCAACGTCTGGCGCAAGAGGAACAGCGTATGGAGGCGGATCTGGTGATGGCACGAGAGGTGCAATTCCGCCTGCTGCCGCCTTCAATGCCGCAGACGCAAAATGCCCAGTTTGCCTCGCGCTTTGTTCCGGCGCAAACCATCGGCGGCGACATGTACGACTTTCTGGATTACGGCGATGGCCGCATTGGCATTGCGCTGGGCGATGTGAGCGGCAAGGGCGCGCCTGCTGCCCTGTACGCCGCGGTGGTCAGCGGACTGCTGCGCTCCAACGCTGCGCGACGGCCCTCCCCGGCACAGATGTTGAAGATACTCAACAACTCGCTGCAAGAACGCAAGGTCGATTCCCAATATGTCGTGATGCTCTACGCCATCTGGAACGATAAAGACCGCACGCTGCAAATTGCCAATGCCGGCGCGACCCAGCCGTTTTTCTGCCGCTCGAATACCCCAGAGTCTGGCACCATCGAGCGCATACACGCTGAAGGATTTCCCCTGGGTATGTTCCCGGATGTCGAGTATGAAGAGTTCACCATCGCCACGCAGCCCGGCGATTCCGTGGTTTTTTTTAGCGACGGCATGTTGGATGCCGAAAACGATGCGGGCGACATGTTTGGCGAGGAGCGCCTGCTCACCATCCTGACAAAAAATCGTCGCTGCTCCGCTAATACGCTGGTCAACGGCATTCTCAAATCTGTCTCGGCCTTTCAGGGCGGCATTGAGCACTTCGACGACGAGACCATCGTAGCGCTGCGTGTTCTGAGTGAAGACGTACAGCCAGAGTGCTAGTGCGGTATCAAGGAGAATTCATGCAACTCGATTTTGATCACAAACGCACCTCGCTGCTTGCTGCAACGATGTTTTGTATTCTGGTCATCGCAGAGTTACTTAAAGGTCACGGCCTACGCGCAGCGCTTATTTTCAGCGTTATCTGGTCTGCAATCTCCACATCCGTGTATGTCGTTACCCGGATATATTACTTCCGCAAAGGCGTTGCTTGCCCCGCATGTAACGATCACTCTAAATAATTTATTGCCGAGCGTCGGGTGCCCTAGGTCTCGATTTTTAGACCTGGAATCACACCCTCAATTCTTTGCCATCTGCCCTGCTAGTTCCCGAAGTCGATCCAGTTCACGCTGCAATTCCACGCGCTGCGGCGCTGCATTTCCTTTCAGCGTTAGATAGGTTTCCAGTTCATCGGCAGCCTGCGCATACTGCGTCATTGCAACCAACGCGCTGGCATGCAGCAGATGCAGTGGCGCGAAATTCTGCGGCGCCTGCAACGCAGCCTGATTGCTCCAATCAACGGCGGCCGGTATATGATTCAGGCCAGCCTCAGCGCGCGCCCGCTGATACAAAACCTGCCACCACTGCGCGCTTTCGGCCTGCACGTTCTCCAGCGCCGCCACCGCGTCTGCATACTGACCCAGATAATTGTCCGCCGTGGCAAGAATCACATAAGCCTTTGCATTGGACGCATCGACAGTGAGCGCTTCTTGCGCCATCGTTTGCGCCTGCGTGAATTTCCGCTGTGACAACTCCGCCGTCGCTGCCAGCGCATACGCATCGGAGAATCCTCCATCCGCAGCCGCCTTCAGCGCGTCGCGTTCGGCCTCCGCCGCGCGGCCACGGAGGAGTACCTGGACGCCATGCGCATAGAGATCGCGCGCCTTGGCTTCCTGCTTCCCTGAATCTGAACCTGTACCCGCGCTTGCGCCTGCCATCTCCGCAATCACGCTGTCGCTGAAGATGGCTCCTGTCTCGTTCTGGGCTGCACTTCCGTCCGTTTTAGACAAAGCTTTTTTTGACGGTACCGTTGCGCCAATCATCATGGATGCTGTGGCCAACAGCGCCAGACCACCCAGCAATACGTTGCGGACTATCGCGCTTCCCTGCATGATTCCACCCCGGAGAGTGGCGCTTAGCCACGTCCCCAATACTGAGGGCAAATGCCGGGGATTTCGCAGAAGAATCCTCTCGCGGTACGATGAAGATTCCACTTTGAATTGCTTGTTTCAGAATGGGACAGCGCGGCAACAAAATTTTTCGCGCGCTCTCGCACCAAGGAAAGGAATCTTTTCGTGTCCAGCACTACATCCAGTACCGCATCCACGCGCCGGATTCTGCCAGCGCGCAATGTACTCGGCAGCCTTCGCCTGCCGGGAGATAAAAGCATCTCGCACCGCTACGCCATGCTGGCTGCGCTGGCATGTGGCACAACGCGCCTACAAAACTTTTCTACCGGAGCTGACCCGCACAGCACCCTGGCCTGCATGGCGCAACTGGGCGCACATGTAACCCATACGCCCGAAGGCGTCATTGAAGTCACAGGCTGCGCTGGACATTTTCAGCAGCCTTCCGCGCCGCTCGATTGCGGCAACTCCGGCTCCACTATGCGCATGGTGGCGGGCATTCTGGCCGCACAGCCCCTCACCTGCACGCTCATCGGCGATGAATCCCTCACGCGCCGCCCGATGGAGCGTATCCGCAAACCGCTCTCCGTGATGGGCGCGCAAATCGACCTGACTGACGGCCACGCGCCGTTGACCATTCGCGGCGGCCCCTTGCAGGGCACTGACTTCACCACGCCCATCGCCAGCGCACAGGTGAAAAGCTGCCTGCTTTTTGCGGGATTGCAGGCCACTGGCATTACTACCGTCCACGAACCCGTCCGCACCCGCGACCACGGAGAGCTGGCCCTGCGCGCCTTTGGCGCAGAGCTGACCCGCACTCGCGACAGCGTCACAATTCATGGTGGCCAATCGCTCCAGGCGATTGACGCGACCGTGCCTGGCGATCTCTCCTCCGCTGCATTCTTTTTATGCGCGGCAGCTATCTTTCCAGATTCAAATCTTGTACTCGATGGCGTGGGCATGAATCCCACGCGAGCCACGCTACTGGATGTGTTGCGCAGCCTGGGCTTGCGCATTTCTGTAATGCAATTAAGCGAGCAGCATGGCGAGCTGGTTGGCTCCGTGCAGGCCTCCGGCCCGGCTGAGGGACTGAGCGGCGCGACCATCTCCGGCGCGCTCTCGGCGCAGTTGATCGACGAGCTGCCGGTGCTGGCCGCCATCGCGCCCTACACGCAAAAAGGTATGCAGATTCGCGATGCCCGTGAGCTGCGCGTCAAGGAATCTGACCGCATCGCGCTGGTGGCGAAAAATCTACGCGCGATGGGCGCCACGGTCACGGAACATGAGGATGGACTCGACGTGCCTGGCGGCCAGGCGCTGCACGGAGCCGAGATCGACTCCGGCGGCGATCATCGCATCGCGATGGCCTTCTCCGTCGCGGCTCTACGCGCCAAGGGAGAAACGCTGGTTCACGGCGCAGAATCGGCAGCCATCTCCTTCCCGGAGTTCTTCGATCTGCTGGAGCGCGTCACCGAACGCTAGAAATCGCAGTCTCAGTGGCGTGATGGAAACTAGATGGAGTCATTCTTCTCTTCGGACGGTCGCCGTGGCGACTGTCCGAAGAGAAGAATCCAGAGAATGCTGGCTATATCAAAAAAGCACGCACCTTCTGGCGCATCTTCACCCCACTCAAGCCAAAAAAAGGCTTGAATGGGGCACCACGACGACTATGGCGCAGCCGTTTATGGCTGACTGGGCTGTACGGACGAACCCGGCGACGCTGGCGCTTCACCCGGATGCAGCGCCTCTGGCTTGGGCTGGGGCTGCGGAGCTTCCAGACCCGGCACCAGCGGCGCGTGCTGGATGTTTCCATTGGCGGCCTCGACGATGTTGATACCGTATTTATCCAGCGTATCGGCCACGAGTTCAGAGAGTGTCGCGCGATCCGTCGCATAGGTGGTCTGGGCAAAGATCAGATTTTCCTGCGCATTCTCCAGACTTCGCGTCTGCAACAGCACGTTGGCCGTAGTGGAAGCACCCAGCCGATACTTCTTCTGCTCTGCGTCCAGGCTCTGCGTGGCGTATTGCAAGGATGCCTGCGCCGCCTGCACCTGCGCTCGATCACTTTGCAACGCAAAAATCTGGTTGGTAACATTCATCCGAATTTTCAGATAGGTCTGCTGCAACAGCATCTGCGACTGGCGATGTTCCAACTCCGCGCGGGCCTGCTGCGCCTGCGCTTGCCGGTTCCGCAGCGGCAGCGTCAGATTGATGCCCGCGCCCTTGGTCGATCCGCTGCCATCAAATAAATTTTGAAATGCCGTGTTATAACTGATATGCGATCCTGGCGTTCCCGCGCAAGGATTGAAGAAGCTGGCGCAATTGATCGCTGAACTCTGCGCTCCGGCCAGACCAGCAGCGCCATAGAAGCCGTAGATATCCAGTTGCGGCAACAGCGCATTTTTCACCGATTTCAGCGTGATCTCCTGATTTTTGAGCGCAAGCTGGGCCTGTTCGATCGTCGGACTATTTGCGTAAGCCGCCTGCACCAATTCTTCAACAGGCTTCTCTTCTTCCTGCGTCTGCATCAGAGAAACGCGATCCGTGGGAATCACAGGAGCCGCGGCAAAGATGGGATCGTCCAGGTTGCGGGCAATCGCCTGCTTCATGATGAGTTCCTGATACTGAAGCTTGGTCTGCGAGGCAATCAGCGCCTGCTGGTCGAGGGACACATTGGCATTCGCATTCACAACATCCAGCGGAGCCAGCGTGCCGATCTGCAATTGCTTCTGGTCGTCGGAGGCTAGTTGCTTGGATTGCGCCAGCGCGCCTTCCTTAGCCTGCTCATCTTCGTATGTGCCCACCAGTCCCCAGTAGATGTTTTCGATCTGGTCAATGGTGTAGAGCAGCTGCGCGCGAAAGGAGGAATCCGTAATCCTGCGGTTGTTCTTCGTTATAGCAATATAGCGGCCATTCACCGCACGGCCAAAGCCCTGCAACAGATGTTGCGTAATTTGCGCGTTGAACGAGGTATTGATAGTTGGACTGTAAAAGTTGAATACGTTGTTGCTAGTCGTGCGCGAATTGTTAAATGTCACATTCAACGTTTCGCCGGGGAGGAAGCCCTGCGTGTAGCCAAAATTATATTCATCCTGATTTTGGTTCAACGTGAAGGAATTGGTGGAAAAGCTGGAACCTTGCGGCGTATGCGAACGCTCCAGTTGTATGGTGCCCGTAATGCTGGGATCAAGCTGCTCTGGCAACGTCACCATCGGCCCAGCACCCAGTGTGGTCTGGTTGATGCCGTTTGGCCCCGAAGCTCCGCCGCCTACACCCACGGATGTTCCACCCGGCCCTCCGCCTGTTGCGCCTGTAGGTTGCACGGTTGCCGAGGTCGTAGAACCCGCCGCGCCGGTCGCTGCTCCTGCAGAAGAAGTACTGAAGGTCGGCGTGGTACTGCCGCCCAGTGTGCCTGTCAGCAGGCCGTTATTCACACCCAGATATGATAGCCCGGAGCGGGCGCGCAGCAGATCGGTATCCGCAATGTCCAGGTTGTAGCGAGCAATGGCAATGTCGTAATTGTTCTGCAAGGCCAGCAGAATCGCATCATCCAGGCTTAAATAAATTTTTCCGTCACGATACAGATCATCCAGACGCGGTGAGTTAGTAAAGTTCGGCGCAGGCACTGTCGTCCGTGTGTATTGCGCGATCGGATCAATCCACTGCCGCTTGCCCCGCGAGTAATCGTGCTGGGTTGGATGGAGCGCGTAGGGTTCCGTTGGAATCGGTTTTGCGGTGGTAGAGAGTGTCGCCGTCGCGGTCACCGGCGCATTGGGAACCGGTGCCGCTGTCTGCGTCTGTGCGCTTGCCAACGGAGTCCACGTACTCAACAAAACCAGCCCTACGGCCCATCCACTCTGCAAATTCTGAATTTTCACGTTGTAACCTTTCCTCTGTTTTGCAAAATCTTCATGCTTCTACGCAGTCTGTGCCTGCTTCACGACAGGCACCGGCGTACCCATCCCATATCCATCCCCAAACTTATCCCAGATCGCAGGCAGCGTATCTGCCCCCACAACCAATCCACCTGATGCAAAGTGCTCTTCTTAAGACGCAGACCCATGCTCCAAGGTTTCTAAAAATTTCAAGGCTGCAGTTTTCAAAACACGCGACATCGGTACATACGCAGTACAAGTGTTCCCGGTTCCCTTACAGGGACAGCGATCCCTCTACGCGACTCGGCTCACGTATAGTCGAACATAGCGAGTATATCGTGCTGCATTTCCTGCAACCGTTGCGCGCTCTCAATCCCTTACTCTTTTGAACGCCACTGCCATGCCGACTCCCTGGAAACTCACGCTTGCCTACGATGGAACAGATTTTCATGGCTGGCAGGTACAACCTGGATTGCCGACAATTCAAGGCACTCTGGCAGATGCTCTCGTCCGCATTACCGGGGAGCAGGTGTTACCGCAAGGCTCCGGACGCACCGACGCTGGTGTCCATGCGCTTGGCCAGGTGGTCAGCTTCTCGCTGCACTCTCCAATACCAGCCCCCAACCTGATGCGCGCTCTCAATCGCGCGCTGCCATCCGCGATTCGCGTTCTGGCCGCAGAGATTGTGCCGCCAGATTTCCACGCCCGCTACAGCGCGACGGAGAAAACATACCAGTACCGAATCTTTCGCGCCAGATCGGGAGCTATTTGCTCCCCCTTTCTTGCGCGAACTGTATATGCCTGCCCGTGGCAACTCGATCTGGCCGCCATGCAGCAGGCAGCACAAGCCATCCTCGAAGAACACGACTTTACATCTTTCGCCGCAGTCGATCCTGATCTTGCAACCCGCACGCGCCTGCAGATCGAAGGAAATGCAACCTCTCTCAGCGAAAATATCCGCACGCTGTACGAATCGAGTTGGTCGAGCAACGCAGACGAAAGTACAGCCGAAGCCACAGCCAGCCTGTGCGATTTTGGCCCGCTCCAGCCAGACTTGCTGCGCTATACCGTGCGCGGCAATGGCTTTCTGCACCACATGGTGCGGAATCTGGTGGGCACGTTCCTCGAAATCGGGCGTGGACGACACCAGCCCGAAGCCATGTCTGCCATTCTTGCCGCCCGCAATCGCGCGCTGGCCGGACCAACGGCTCCAGCATCAGGTCTGTTTCTTCTGAAGGTGCAATACTCGGATTTTTCCCGGTAGACGACCAGGAATTGGGCCAATGTGACCACGGAACATTACTTTTGCGCAATTTTCCACCATTCTTCTTCGCCGTTTCCCCCTCCCAAGGCAATTTCGTGCGATGCTACGAATATCCGATTCGTTCTGCCCTCCCCCAGGGTCAGCGCTGGATACAGAAATGGAAGCTGCTGAAGCTATGCCGCAAGCGACCATATCCTCGACGCAGCAAACCATCAGCCAGTTGGCTGCGCAACCTGCCGTGCACCGCGCCTTCCAGTGGTTCCATTTGCAGGAGCCGCAACTGCGCCGCTGGCATCGCGAGATCGCCAGCATTGCTGCACCTCCCTTTGGCGAACAGACGCGAGCTGCATGGCTGTGCCAGCGCTTTACGGAACTAGGCCTGGACGATGTCCACATTGATGCCTGCGGCAATGCGCTGGGATGGTGGCGCGGAACGGCAGTGCCTGCCGTCACCCCGGAAGATTTTCGACCCTGCCTGCTGCTCTCCGCACACATCGACACGGTCTTTCCTGTCGAGGCCATGCGCGCGCCCATCGAGCAGGATTCTCTGCTCTTTGCGCCTGGCGTCAGCGACAACTCCGCCGGAGTGACAGCGCTGCTGGCACTGGCTGCGGCCTTGCACACGGTGCCTCTCCAGACGGAGATGGACATTCTCTTTGCTGGCAACGTGGGCGAAGAGGGCGAAGGCAATCTGCGCGGAATGCGCCATCTCTTTACGGAATCGCCCCATCGCCATCGCATCACCGCTGTCGTGGTTCTCGACGGCGCAGGCGTGGAATCCATCGTGACCCAGGGGCTGGGCAGCCGACGCTTCTGCGTCACCATCACCGGCCCCGGCGGCCACTCCTGGTCGGATGCCGGTACGCCAAACCCGATTCTTACGCTGGCCAATGCTCTGACAGAGATGCAGAAGATTGAGATTCCCAGCCTTCCTCGCACCGCATGGAATGTGGGCCGCATTGAAGGCGGCACCTCCATCAACGCCATCCCAGAGCGCGCCGAGGCCCGCATTGATATGCGCTCCACGGACACGGCGCAACTGCTGCGGCTGGAACTAGCCCTGCGCCGCGCTGTCGAGGAGGCCGTCCTTGCCAGCAATCGTGCAGGTAATGCACAGTCCGATGGCAACGCAAATTCCAACGGGCAGAATTCCAACGGATCAGGGCACCATCTCCCATTGGAATACTCCATCGAAATGATTGGCGAGCGACCCGCAGCCCGGCTTCCCCTGGACGCGCATCTGCTTTCCGTCCTCCGCGCTGTGGATCGCCACTTCAGCATCCACAGCGAGCAGCGCACCGCATCCACAGATGCCAACATTCCGCTTTCGCTGGGCATTGAGGCCGTCAGCATTGGCAGTGGCGGCAGCGGCGGCGGCATGCACACTCGCGAGGAATGGTTTGATGCCACGGGCCGAGATCTGGGCCTGCGACGCATCCTGCTGCTGCTTCTGGCACTGACACAAACATCCAGCTAAAGCAATCTATATCTACGGCAGCGCTTCGCTTGGAATGCGGCCTCAGCCGAGCCCATGCAGCCCGCCCGCTTAGCACTCATTTTCATGGATTTCTTGGAAGTCCGCGCTATACATAGATGACAAGCCTTCCTGGTTTCATCTGGTCGCGAACTGAACGCTGTGCGCTGAACTTTCCGTCGATATTCCTGTGACCTGCTCCACGAAAACCGCACACTTCAATTTCTATCGGGGGTTTTGCATGTCTACGATCCTGTCCACGCTAGCCTCCAACTTCCTACTGAAGCACGGGCGACTTCTCATAATGCATACGTTTTGCGGGACAAGGTCGATGTGTACGGTTGCAATGATGGAATTTTGACGAGCACGATAAGGTAAAACGAGTAGGTGAAACGATTAGGTAAAACGATTAAGTTTGCTGCCCAAAATAAATCGAAATAAACGTTGCAAGTTTAATGATAATTGACCTATATTCACGTCGTATCAAAAATGCTGCAACTAAAGTGGCAGTCCTGTCTTGCCTATCCTCAGAGCGCCAGGCTCATTCCACCAGTTGGAGACAAAAATTGAACCCGTTGTGAGCCACCGCATCCAAGTGGCCGTTCCCCAGCAAAGGGATTGCTTACCGCAGTCTCTCGTAACTTCGAAAGAGATAGGACAGACATTATGAAATTTCGTGTAGTTTGCTCAGTTGTGATCTTTGCATTGGCATTTGCTGCAATAGCCAGTGCGCAAACAACGGATGCCATCAACTTCAACACAACCTACCAGACAATCCGCGGATTCGGCACCTCGACGGCTTGGCAGCCGGTGCTGAACTCAACGCAGGCCAACAACCTGTTTGGCGTGGGTGCGGGCCAAATCGGCCTCACCATTATGCGGTCTCGTATCGATCCCAGTTCCACCACCGGCGGCTCCAACTGGCAAACCGAACTGCAAAATGCGCAACAGGCGCAGTCCATCAACTCACAGGTAATCATTTTCGCAACTCCCTGGAGTCCGCCAGCGGCCTGGAAGTCTAATGGCAGCGTCGTCGACGGTACGTTGAATACCGGTGACTACGGCAACTTCGCCAACTATCTGAATGCGTTTATCGCTTACGAAAAAGCAGGCGGCGTGAATCTCTATGCCATCTCTGTACAAAACGAGCCGGACTTTCTTCCTAGCTATGAGTCCTGCGGTTATAGCGGCGCGCAGATGGATGCCTTTATCGCGCAGGAAGGCAGCAAGATAAATACCAGGCTTATGATGCCGGAGTCGGATACCTTCAATACCTCCGAGTCCGATCCGACGCTCAACGATTCCAATGCGGTTGGTCACGTTTCGATCGTCGGCGGCCACACATACGGAACCGCACCGTTTTACTACACCAATGCCAAGAACAAGGGCAAAGACGTGTGGATGACGGAAACCACCTATACGCCAGCGGCTGGATCCTCCGCTGAGCCGACCATCAGCGATGCCATCGCGGCAGCCAAGCTTTACCACCAGTCCATGGCTGTGGCTCAGTACAACGCCTATGTTTATTGGTGGACGCCTTTGTTGTTGAACGGAAATAGCCCGAATTACTATGCCTATGCCCTGGGCCAGTATTCAAAGTTCGTGAGACCGGGCTATGTGATGAACGGGGCCAACAACAATCCGGCCTCGGGCATTTACGTCACGGCCTACAGCGGCAGCAACAACTATGTTATTGTGGCCATCAATGCGAACAGCGGCACTGCATCTCTCAGCTTTCCCATGACGGGAGCGACTGTAACCTCGGTTACGCCCTATATTACATCCGGCAGTGAGCAGTTAGCGCAACAGAACGCGATGACTGTGTCCAACAACTCGTTTACGTACACCATGCCCGCGCAGAGCATCGTCACGTTCGTGGGAACGGGTTCGTCCTCCGGCGGCGGTGGCGGAACAGGTACCACGATTACGCCGTATCTCCAGGTCAACAACGGATCATGGCAGCAGACCAACACGGCCAGCGTCGCCTCTGGATCGACTGTCAACCTTAGCCCTCAACCGGCCAGCGGCGGATCCTGGAGTTGGTCTGGTCCGAATGGATATAGCTCCACCTCGCGTCAAATCAACAGTATTCCGTTGAGCAGTGGCACCGACACCTACACGGCAACCTACCTCAACACCAGCAACGTCAAGAGCACCGAAACCTTTACCATCACCGTAGGGAGTAGTGGTGGCGGCAGCATTTCCACGACCAACTATTACCAGATCGTCAATCAAGCCAGCGGCTCCTGCATCGACGATACAGCCAGCGGAACCTCCAACGGAACGAAGGTGGAGCAGTATTCTTGCAATTCCGGCAATCTCAATCAGGAATGGCTGTTCACGGCAGTCGGCGGAGGTTTCTACGAGATAACGACCCACAATGCCGCCGGGGTCGGCTGGAATGTCATCAATCTGAGCAAATCTCCTGGGGCAGGCGTGCAGCTCTACACGTACTACGGCGGACTCAACGCTCAGTTCGAGCCCGTGCTTCAATCCAGCGGGAACTATGAGTTCATCGATCACAACAGCGGACTTTGCCTCAACTTCCCATCAACCTCGAACGGCCAGCAATTGCAGATCAACACTTGCAATGGGTCAAGCAGCGAGATGTTTAAGCTGAACCAGCTCTAATCCACGTCCAGCAGCTTCATGCTCCCGCCTTCGGCAACCATGCATTCGGTTGCTGAGGGCGGCAGCGGATTTACGAGAATCGTGTCGTTCACCGCATCCGGACTGCCGAGCGGCGTGACTGCCTCGTTCAGCCCAGCATCCAAGCCTACCTACGCGACCGTCTTGCTTGACGGCCACGGCCGCGCGATTGAGATCGATCAGCATACAGCAAACGGCGATGGCCACAGCGGGCTTCACGCTGGCTCCTTCGGCGAGTTCGCTGTCCGTTACTCAAGGCAGCACTGCCACCGAAACCGTCACGGCCACGGGTACCGGCAGCCTGTCAACGTCAGCTACCTTCACCCTGGCCGTGCAGTAACAACCTAGAAATAGAACCTAACGGGCAGGATGTCTTTCCAGTTTTCCAGGGAAAGCATCCTGCCCGGAATTTTTCCTGATTTTTTCGACGCACGCAGCATTTTATTAACATTGAAACGCTTTTGCCCTGACTACGTCTAAACCAGTAGCAGACACGCGGGTGCCTTTATGGCCATACCGGAGCGCACACGGGCGGGTATACTGTTTCTTGCAGTTGCCTGACTCTCGTCCTCCACGCTGTCTGAACCAGAGGTTAGATCACAACATGAACGCATTGTTTGAACGCTTTCGCTCCCGCCGCCTCACCTTTACCTTCACCATTCTCGCCACGCTTTCCATCGGGATCCTCCTCGGCTCGGTGATGGCGCATGGCGTCCACGGCAAAGAGGCGCAGGTCAACTCCTCCGACGCGACCCCACTCCAGATACCCAACCCGGTGACACTGTCCACGGCCTTCTCGCAGATCGCCAAGCAGGTCGGCCCTGCTGTGGTCAACATCAACACGGAGTCGATTCCCAAAGCGCACGTCCGCAGTCACGGAGAGGCCAATGGCCAGCCCGATGACAATGGTCAGGGTGGCGGACAGGGTCAGGGCAATTTCCAGGACTTCTTTAACCGCTTCTTTGGCGAACCCGGCCCCGGCGGACAGGGCGGCCCAGACGTGGGACCTGGCGGCGATGATGGCGACGGACAGGGTGGCGGTGGCGTGCGCGAATCCCTGGGTTCCGGCTTCGTCGTTGATCCTCGCGGCTACATTCTTACCAACAACCACGTTGTCGATAAAGCCGACAAAATTTTTGTCCGCCTGGCGACCGATCCTGAAGGCGATCCCGGACGTCCGGCGACGCTGATTGGCACCGACAAGGCCACGGACATTGCCGTCATCAAAATTGACACCAAAACACCGCTGCCAACGCTGAAGATGGGCAACTCCGAGAGCACGCAGATTGGCGACTGGGTTCTGGCCGTCGGCAGTCCCTTTGGATTGCAACAGACCGTGACCGCTGGCATCATCTCCTCCAAAAATCGCTCCATTGAACCCGGCAACTCCGGGGAGTTTCAGCACTTTATCCAGACCGATGCGGCCATCAATCCCGGCAACTCCGGCGGCCCTCTGGTCAACATGGCCGGGCAGGTTATCGGCATCAACACGGCCATTTACACGCAGTCGGCGGGCAATCAGGGAATCGGTTTCGCCATGCCCTCGAACACCGTCATTGATGTCTACAACCAGCTCATCGGACCGGAGCATAAGGTCGTGCGTGGTTCCATCGGCATTACCTTCCAGCCGGAGCGGGCCATGTCCAGTGCCGTAGCCCGCGTCTACGGCTTCAAAAATGGCGTCATTATCAGCTCCGTGCAGCCAGGATTCCCTGCGGCAGAGGCCGGCCTGAAGCCTGGTGACATCATCACCGCCATCGACGGTCGCGAGATCAAGAATGGCGACGCTCTTATCAGCGACATTGCCAATCGCAAACCCGGATCTTCAGCCCAGATCAGCTACATCCGCAATGGGGAGCACAAAACCACCACGGTCACCATCGCCGATCGCACAAAAATGATGGCTGCCCTCGACAATGGCGGTCAAGGCTCCGGCCCCGGCGGCATGAGTGGCAATCAGGGCAAGCTGGGCCTCAGCGTTCGGGATATTCCAGAGGAGATGTCCAGCAAGCTGGGCATCTCCGGCGGCGTATTGATCGAAAATATCCGTCCCGGCTCCTTTGCGGACGAGTTGCAGCAGTTGCGGCCTGGCCAGATCATCCTGCAGGTCAACCGTAAGCCGGTCAATAGTGTTAGCCAGTTCCAGAGCGTCGTCGATGCTCTGAAGCCCGGCGACGATATTGTCTTTATGATTACGGATCCAAGGGATAATTCCCACGGCAACACCTACGTCGGCGGAACAATGCCGTAAGTTACTGAAAGTAAATAACATAGCGGCGCGGATGCCTAGGGAGTATCTCCTGAGCATCCGCGCCGCTTTTGGGTTGCGGCAGGAGGGAAATACGCTTACTCTTAGGGAGTATGCTTTGGTTTCCTTTTAAGATCGGCAGAGCGATCTGTGCGATGTTTTTGATGGTTTTGCTGCTGACCGCATCTCTCCCCGCCTCGGCCACCCGGGTTCGTCGTCAGGCGACGGCAGGCCACTACAACAGGCATCGGCGCTCGAAAAAGAGCCACAAAGTCCAGGGTCAGAAGGCCATTGATCCGCAGCGGGCCGCTGAAATCCAGGAAGCCCTGATTCGGGAGCATTATCTGCGGGGCAACGCCACCGGCAGCTGGGATGCATCCTCCGAGGCCGCCATGCAGAAGTTTCAGCTCGATAATGGCTGGCAGACCAAAATCATCCCGGATGCGCGCGCTCTCATCAAACTTGGCCTAGGCCCTAAACAGGATGCAGGCGAGTATGCCTCCTCGACATCCCTCACGCACTCCCTCTCTTCCCCGGTAGCACCCGCAACCACGCTGCCGCAGTAACGGTGCGAAATCACCGCAAAAATGGTGCGAAATCGCAGCAAAAAATGGCCATTCTCTGACGAAAATGGCCATTTTTTGCTGCGATTTTCACTACCTAATCTTCGACATCCAAGCTCAGTTTTAATTCAGGTTGTACACCACTTCTATGGAGTGCGTGGTGCTTCCAGAAGTCGCCGTAATGGTCACAAAATTGGAGATATTCAGGGCTGGCCCTGGGCTGGGCGGAGCCACCGTACCGGTCGTGCCTGTAGTAGTCTTTCTCACTGGACTGCTGGAACATCCAGTCAAGGCTCCGGCACCTGCTACCAATAGCAGAATCGCTATCGTCATCCACTGCGCCCGCTTGCCCAGTCGGGTGAGAAAACGCTTCCTCTGCGATGGAATTCCCATCAGAAATAGCGCGGCAAAGGCCACTCCGCCCCCGGCAAGCCGCTGCCAGGGTTGCTGGCCCTGTGGTGTCTTCCCGCCAGGATACATGCGGCGGGGATGCAGCAAGCTTGCCGTGGCCGAGGATGTGGCGGTAATCGCCAATGCGGAGGATGCACTGCCATTCGCACTCAGCGTGGCCGATGTTGTAGTCGTGCCTGCATGCCCAAAATAACAGGAAATCCCCGAGACGCCTGTAGCAGGATTCACAGCGCAGGTCAGAGTGACGGTGCCTGCAAATCCATCCAGAGAGCTTGTGTTGATGGCCGCATTGGATGTGCCCCCAATCGCCAGACTTACCGGCGCAGGATTGGCCACGATCTGAAAATCAGGGGTGGGATTGCCTGTGCTGGGATTGTAGGACTCCCCGGCAGATGAAGCCGAACCCCAGACCTCGGCCATCGCCGCTACATCGACGGAACCCAGCCCCGTAGCCTGATCGTAGCCCGCGCCCACGTTATATCCAGCCATAACGCCGTACCCGTTCACTGGGTTTACGCAGGAGGGCGTTCCTTGCTGGCAATCCACGGCATTACTGTTGGTCGTCACAGCACTGCTGCTGACGACAACATCATGGAAGGCGGTGGGAGAGGTTTGCGCCAGGGAGTAGAAGATGAAATTGGCATTGCCCACGCCACCGCCGTTCGTGGAGCTGATCGTATAGCCCGCTGCCTGATTCCACAGCGTAATCATGGCAGCTAGTTGGGGCGCAGCTACAGAAGTTCCGCCGTAGACGCTGCCGCTGCCCGTCGTATCTACATAGGGATATTTTCCACTGCAACTGGGACCGGTGATTACGCCGCTGCTATTGGTTTCTTCCGTACAAATCACATACCCATCGTGATCCGGATCGGTGGCCAGGGAGATATCCGGCACGTCGCGTGCGCCATCACTGGGCACGCCTGGGCCAGTCTGCCAGGATGGCTTGGATGCCAGATAGCTCAAGCTGCCAGGTAATACGGGGGTCGAAGGGGAAGACGCAGCCAGACTGTAGTTGGGGCTGGCGTTAAAAATTTCGCTGATGCCGCCACCTCCGGCACCCAGGCCCCCATTATTATTAGCGGAGTTCAGAGTGGGCGTATCATTCCAGGCACCTTCCGGGATGTAGGAAAGTGCAGAACCATTGGTTGCACCCGCCGAGGTCGCATAGTTTCCGCCCTCATTCCAATACTGCGCGGGACTGCTCAAATCCGCCACGAAGGAGGTGCCTCCGGCTGCAGTGGTGTATGGACTGCTCGCCGGAAAATCCACGGCCAGGCCCAGCGTGGCTGCATACTCCGTCTGGTTGTTCACAACTCCATCACAATCCGCCGAACCATTGTCTCCGGACGAGGCCACAATGGTCTGGCCCTGGGAGTTGGCCTGTTGCTCTAATTGAACAATGTTCTGAATTTGTGCAGAGGTATATTGCTGTTCACAGTTTCCATAGCTGATGCTGAGAACGGGAATGACGTTCTGACTGTTGTTCACCAAATCCGTCTGGATAGCGTATTGGAGCGCATCCAGGACGCCGAAACTTCCCCCATTGACTCCGTTAACACACGTTTGTCCTCCCACGGTCACGTAAATCAGGCTGGCATCCTTGGCCACAGCGCCCGACCACTCTACGTCCAAGTCTGACTCGCCAAGATCCCCGCAGGCTGCGCCCGCAGCCGCCTCGCCGGAAAGGCTTCCTGATCCCGGCACAACCACCTGTGTCGGCAGGTTGCTGGAATTCAGGCCGCTGAGCGCGCGAAAGGTGCTGATGTCGCTCATGTACTGCGTAATATCCGTCTGACCCATGATGCCAATGTACTGGTTGGTGCCGGAGATGCCAGCGTTGTACAGTGCCGTAATGTCGTAGATGGTCTGAATATCCGCTGGGGCAAGAAAATTGGGAGGGCCATTGTTACCCGGCACGGTGTACTCCGGGTGCGGCTGCGTTGATCCCGGCGTGCGCGCCAGATGAACCGGCCTGCTCTTCAGGTGCGAGACTGCCGAGTGAAAGGTATTCAGATGCTCCACGCCAAGCACCATCCCTGCCAGCGTCTGCGGAAATGAAAGCTCCGTGCTATTGGCCCAATGCTCCGTGCTGTTCGCACCAGGTTGCGTGCCTTGCAGCGCATACCGGTGCATCTCCGTGTGGAAGGAAGCATTGACTTGTGCCGCACTCCCGCTAAAGTTAATACGGTCGGCACTCGGCGGAATCGCGTCAATGGTGAATCCCTGGCTGCGCAGCCAGGCGGCGGCAGTCTGCAGGTCGCTCTGGCTTACGCCATAACGCGCGGCAAACTGAGCGGGTTGCAGCCATTGGTGATAGGCCGCCGATCCGGAAGTCTGCTGCTGCGCCAGCAGATGATTCAGGTCATCCTGCTGCGCTGCCGAGCGATTAAAGAGCAGGGACATCCCGTGGATGGCGTAGGAGCCAGAAAGCTGGCCCTCATCCTGCGCGACGGCAACCAGTGGATGCAGGCTTCCCCGCACCACTACGGTGTGATCGGAACGAATCGCTCCAACAATCCTATTCTTGACCAACGCCTGCGCTGACAACATGTTTGCGGCGCACAGCAACAACATTGCCGCCATGCTGCCTGTTATCCAACGAAGAAGGGGGAGTTTCATATCGTTTGGTTTCCTAAAAGAGATTACGTATCGTCCGAAGCCAGGATTCATTCTTTCCCATGGAAAAAATACCCGGCACTACAGCCTCTCCAGTGTAGACGCGCCGGGAAGAGTTTTGTTGCGAAGAGGAACCCCTGGCGCGAACAAAATCTGCGCATCTTCCCAAGCTGGAGCATGGCCCCAAATCGGGAGGGTTGCACTCGGAGTGCCAGCGCTCGCACCAAAACATCTCTCAAAGCGAGTACTTCCCTGCCTCCACCATGCGCTGGGCTACAATTCGCTTCAGCGCAATCGTATCCGCTGGCTCATACTTCACCAAACGGCGCAGAATCGCCAACTGCGTGCGCAACATATCGCCTTCCGCGACAGCAGCCAGCACGCGGCGCGCTGAAATCTCCAGAGATTCCAATGCCTTGGCCGCGTAGATGCGGCTCATCGCGACAGCTTGCTGCGCAGCAGAACCAGGGCTGCGATCCAACAGCTTTTGCGCGCGCAACATACAGGATTCCATCGCATAGATTTCGATAATCATGTCGGCCAGCGCAGCCATTACCTCCTGCTGCTCAGCCAGCGCCTGCATGTATTTTTGCGTCGCAGCTCCGGCGGCAAAGAGCGTCAGCTTTTTGGCATTAGCCAACATGCCATACTCGTTCGCCATCTCGCCTTCGCGCTCTTCATGCGCGACAGGCCCAGCCAGTACCTCGTCCATCAACTGCTTAATGGCAGGCATCAGCGCCAGTTGCCCGCTCATCGCGCGCTTCATCACCCAGCCGGTGATAATGAGTCGATTGATCTCATTGGTCCCCTCGAAGATGCGATTAATGCGCGCATCGCGATATGCGCGCTCCGCCGGATACTCCTCCACATAACCGTAGCCCGCGAAGATTTGCACGCCATGATCGACCACCATGTCCAGCATTTCCGATCCCCAGACCTTCAGGATTGAGCATTCGACCGCATAATTTTCAATACGCTTCTGAATGTCCTGCGAGGCCGTCGCAGCGTGTTTGTCCACATCGGCCAGCGCCGCGTCGATCATACCCACGGTGCGATAGGCCAGACTCTCCCCGGCATAGATGCCCACAGCACATTCGGCCAGCTTTTCCTGGATCAGGCCAAACTCTGCAATGGATTTGCCGAAGGCCTTGCGCTCCTTGGCATAGTGGATGCTGTTGGCCAGCGACGTGCGCGCGCCACCCACGCAGGCCGCGCCCAGCTTGAAGCGACCAATGTTCAAAATGTTAAACGCGATGTGATGACCTTTGCCGATCTCGCCTAAAACATTTTCCACCGGAACTTTGCAGTCCGCCAAAATCAACGGGCAGGTGGAGGAGCCGCGAATGCCCAGCTTGTGTTCCTCCGCGCCAATCGTCAAGCCAGATGTCCCACGCTCCACGATAAATGCGGTGAATTTTTCTCCATCCACCTTAGCGAAAATCGTAAACACATCGGCTAGGCCAGCGTTGGTGATCCACATCTTCTCGCCATTCAGCAGGTAGTGCTTGCCATCGGCAGAGAGCGTGGCCTTGGCGCGCATGTTCATTGCATCCGAACCGGAGGTCGCCTCCGAAAGCGCGTAGGCTCCGATCCACTCCCCCGATGCCAACTTCGGCAGATATTTTTGCTTCTGCGCCGCCGTACCGTACCAGACAATGGGCAATGTGCCGATGCCCACATGTGCGCTGAAAGCAACAGAAAAACTGGCAGATTGCGCAATGTGATCAGCCACAATTGCCGAGGTCACTTTGTCCATCTCCAGACCGCCATACTCCTCTGGAACATCAACGCCCATCAGGCCCAGCTCGCCCGCCTTGCGCAGCAGACCTTTGGTAACCTCCAACTTTTTGGCCTCGATGGCATCGGCCTGCGGAACAACTTCATTCCGCGCAAATTCATAGGCTGTCTGCGCGATCTGCTGCTGCTCGTCGCTGAAGTCCTCCGGCGTAAAAACCTCAGAGGGCAAGCGTTCTTCAATCAAAAAACTGCCGCCGTTGATCGCCTTCGTTGGCGTGCTCGTCGTGGTTGTCGTTGCCATGTGTATTGCTCCCTTGCCTGCAAACTTCCCTTACGAAATCCGCTCAAAAATTCCCGCTGCGCCCATGCCGCCACCGACGCACATCGTCACCAATCCGTAGCGAAGCTTGCGCCGTCGCATTTCATGCAGCAGAGTCGCTGTCAGCTTGGCCCCAGTGCAGCCCAAAGGATGGCCGAGAGCAATCGCGCCGCCATGAACATTGACGATCTCTGGATTGCAGCCCACCTGCTGCATCACCGCCAGCGACTGCGCGGCAAAGGCCTCGTTCAATTCGATCAGGCCGATATCGCTCAGTTTTAATCCAGCAAGTTTTAATGCTTTTGGAATTGCATAGACCGGGCCAAGACCCATTTCCTCCGGAGCGCACCCCGCAGTTGCAAAGGCAACAAACCTCGCCAGCGGAGTGACTCCCAGCGCCTGCGCGCGTTCGGCAGACATGACCACCACCGCTGCGGCGCCGTCCGAAGTTTGCGAGGAGTTCCCTGCCGTCACCGTTCCTCTGGCATGGAAGGCAGGCTTCAATCCGCTCAGCGCTTCCAGCGATGTATCGGCACGCGGGCCTTCATCGACGCGAAATTCTGTAGAACGCACTACCAGCTTGCTTCCTTTTTCTGGTGCCACCGAATTTGTCACAGTGATGGGAACAATTTCCTCTTCGAAAATCTTTGACTGAATCGCAGCCAGCGCTTTGCGATGGCTTTGCAGCGAAAATTCATCGGCCTGCTGCCGCGTGATGTTGAATTTCTGCGCCAGCCGCTCTGCTGTCAGGCCCATTGAAAGATAGGTTCCCGGCGCATGTTCCATCAACCAGGGATTGGCCGAAACTTTATTGCCGCCCATTGGCACCATGCTCATGCTCTCGGTACCACCGGCAACAATCACCTCTGCGCCGCCGCCGCGAATGCGATCCGCAGCCAGCGCGATGGCCTGCAAGCCCGACGAGCAGAAGCGATTCACCGTCATGGCCGAGGATTCAATCGGTAGCCCGCAGCGCAAGGCCGCAATGCGCGCCACGTTCATGCCCTGCTCGGCCTCTGGCATCGCGCAGCCAAGAATCACATCTTCAATCTCTGCGCGATCCAGTTGCGGAAGCCGCGCCAGCGCGCCTTCCATCGCCGCCGCCGCCAGATCATCAGGCCGCACCGCGCGCAGGGTTCCCTTGGGAGCCTTGCCGACCGCTGTCCGCATCGCGCTTGCAATCACGACATCTCGCATATTTCTCCCCTACAATAATGACAGCTAATTTCGCAATGGCTTGCCGGTCTTTAATGTAAAGGCGATCCGCTCCTGCGTCTTCTTTTCTCCACACAGGGAAAGAAACGCCTCGCGCTCCAGGTCCAGAAAATACTGTTCGCTGACCAGAGTTCCCGGCGTGATTTTGCCGCCGCAGAGAATGTGCGCCACATGGCTGGCAACTTTCACGTCATGATCGCTGATGAACTCACCCTGCCTCATTAAATAGATGCCTAGTTTCAACGTGGCGAGGATATTTTCTCCCGCTGCGGCAATGTCGCTGCGTGGAATCGGCGGCGCGTATCCAGCATCGGCCAGCGCGCGCGCCTGGGCCTTGGCATCCAGCAGCAAGCGATCGCGGTGCATGGTGGTTCCATCGCGCTCGCTCAAAAATCCTAGTGTGTGCGCTTCAGTAACGGAAGTGGAGACCTTGGCCATCGCAATCGTCTCAAAGGCCTGCTTCATCGCCTCCATCATTTCCACCGATTCGCCGCGACCGTCTGGCCGAATGCTCTGCGCAGAGTTCGCTGCGCGAATCGCCATCTCCTTGCATCCGCCGCCGCCTGGAACCAGGCCAACCCCCGTCTCCACCAGGCCCATGTAGAGTTCCGCGTGCGCCTGCCGCTGCGCCGCGTGCAGATTGATCTCCGTGCCACCGCCGAGACACATGCCATACGGCGCAGTCACCACCGGACGAGGACAAAATTTAATGGCCGCAGTCATCGCCTGAAAACTGCGAATCTCCTGCTCAACATCGTCCCATTCCTCCTCCTGCATGGCCAGCAGCAACTGCATAATGTTCGCGCCCACGGAAAAATTCGTCGCATCGCCGCCGATGACGAAGGCTTCAAAGTTGGCAACGGCCTCGCTCTCTGCCCGCAAGGTCTGCGTGACAAAGCGAACAATGTCGCCTCCAATCGCATTCATTTTGGAGTGGAATTCAATCACCGCAACGCCATCCCCCAGATCGACCAACGACGCTCCGGGATTTTTCTTCACCACGCCGCGCGCGCGCTCCACAGCCGCCACGGTGGCCACGCCAGCAGACTGCTCAACAGGCTGGTACGTTCCGCTGCGAAGATCAAAGAAGAGTCGGCCCGATGGCACACTCGCATCCTCCTTGTACCAATGCGTATGCCCGGCAGCAAGGAGTTTTTCGACATTGGCCGCAATGGGCTTGCCTTCAGCGCGCATCTTCTCCACCGTCGCGCGCACCCCGACTGCATCCCACATCGCGAACGGGCCAAGCTCCCAATTGAAGCCCGCTTGCATCGCTTGGTCGATGCTCACCACATCGTCAGCAATCTCTGGAATGCGGTTGGCAGCATAAGTCCAAAGCTCGGTCAGCATGGGCCAGTAGAAGGCCGCAGCTTTATCTTTGCGCGGATCGCCAGCCAGCAACATCCGCAGGCGCTCGGCGGTTTGCTCCGCATTTTTCGCCATCTCCAACGCAGGGAATTTTGGTCGCGCTGCAACGTGGTACTCCAGCGTCTTCCAGTCGAGCGTAAGCCGGAGTTCTTTCCCCTCGGCATCTTTATCTTTTTTGTAGAAGCCCTGTTTGGTTTTGTCGCCAAGCCATTTGCGGCTCAGCACCTCCTGCATGAACGCAGGCCAGGTCACATCGGCGCGTTCATCGCCAATGGATTTCGCCTGCTCAGCAAAGTTCGCCGCCACATGGCCCAGCACGTCGATGCCCACCATGTCCGCCAGGCGAAAGGTTCCCGTCTTCGGCCAGCCAATGGCGGAGCCAGTCAGCGCATCGACCTCTTCAATCGAAAGCTCCTGCTGCTGCATCAGGCGAGCGATATTCAGAATGGAAAACGTTCCAATGCGATTGGCAATAAAGTTTGGAGTGTCCTTGGCGCGCACCACCGTCTTGCCCAGCCGCTTGTCCGCAAACTCTGCAATGCGGGCCATCAACGCGGGGTCGGCCTCTGGCGTGGGAATAATCTCCAGCAAGCGCATATATCTTGGCGGATTGAAAAAGTGCGTGCCAAACCAGCGGCGACGAAACTCCGGCGGCATCTTTGCGGCAATGCTGGCCACGGGCAGCCCGCTGGTGTTGGTGGTTAGGATGGCATCGGCGCGACAGAAGGGCGCGATTTTTTCGAGGAGGGCTTGCTTAATCTCCAGATTCTCGGCGACCACTTCAATCACCCAATCGCAATCGCGCAGCAGCTCCAGATGATCGTCAAAATTTCCGGGCACGATGCGCGTGGCGAAGGCTGCATCGAAAAACGCAGCAGGCTTGGCCTTCTTCAGACCGTCGAGCGCAGCCATCACAATTTTGTTGCGCTGGGCAGTGTCGCCAGCCGCCGAGCCAGTCGTAGTGTTGGGCGGAACGATATCCAGCAGCACCACGGCCACGCCTGCATTGGCAAGATGCGCGGCGATGCGCGATCCCATCGTCCCCGCACCTAACACCGCCGCTTTTCGCAGCGGACGCTCCTGCATGGAACCCGGCGACACCATCATTCCATCCCCCCGCGAGCAAATTCCGAGTGGCACGTTAAATTTCGAGTGACACGTTGCAACAAAATCGTTCTGTGGGGAACTCTACTGAACCACTCCGCACCGGTCAAGCGCACCGCGCTGCATACTTCGATGCGCTCTCCCATCTCGGCGCAGAATATTTACATCCTCAAATGCCTGTGTTCACATGAGTCTGCGTGCGATATCGTCTGAGCGCAATCCCTCCGATGGCTGGAAGTGCAACAGCAAGTATCCCCAGAAAGAACGTATAAGCGTCACAACAAATGGCTAGAAACAATGAAGAGGCTATGCTCATCCAGAAGCCTTTGACATATATGTTGCCCGGACTACTCCCACGAACCACGCCTGCAGCAAACATCAGTATCGGAGTCGCAATAAGCCAAGGCGTGAAGAAACTAAATCCACCCATAAGTAGAGCAAGCGAAATTATAGCTATCAATGCGAGAGCACCAACTGAGATGTCCACTAGACAGACACCTAAGAAATAGCTCTCCTTTGCTCGCGTAGTTTTTGTAATTGTCAGCACGTAGAAAATATACTCTGCGTTCCTTTACCGGTCGATTATTGACACCCTCAGATTATTGCTACACCCCAAGCAATTGACTTCCCTTGTCGCAGCGTTTAGCTTCAAATTTTTAGATGCAATGCACCTGCCACGAGGATTCCATCGCGATGAAGACCCTGCACCGCCGCATGTACCGCCGCATTTTTCTCTCTATACTGCTTGCAGCGCTCTGTACGCTTAGCCTGGCCCACGCGCAGGATTTAGCCAGCTTCGAGAAGCGCGTCACCGTCAAGGTGCTGCCCAACGGGCTGACGCTGATTGTTTGCCAGCGCCCGGAAGCTCCCGTCTTCAGCTACTTCACCATCGTGAATGCGGGCAGCGTGCAAGACCCATCCGGCGAGTCGGGCATCGCGCACATGTTTGAGCATCTGGCCTTCAAGGGCACAGAGGATATCGGCACCACCAACTATCCGGCAGAGAAACTTGCGCTGGCCAAAGTGGAGACGACCTACGCCGCCTACGATGCCGAGTTCCGCAAGCGCGTCGGTCGCGATCCGGCAAAGCTAGCCGCGTTGAAGGCGCAGTTTGATGCCGCCACCGCCGCCGCAGAAAAGTACGTCATCCCGAACCAGTTCACCGAGATTGCCGAGCAGAATGGAGCGACCGGCATCAACGCCAGCACCTCGCTCGACGACACGCAGTACTTCTGGAGCATGCCCGCCAATCGCCTGCAACTCTGGACGTATATGGAGAGCGACCGCATTGCCCATCCCGTGCCGCGCGAGTTTTACAAGGAGCGCAGCGTTGTCAATGAGGAGCGACGCATGCGCATCGACTCCAGCCCGGTTGGGTATATGGTCGAGCAGTTTCTCGCCGCTGCCTACGTGGCCCATCCTTATGGACGGCCCGGTGTTGGCTGGGAGTCCGAAATCACGCAGATCAGCGCGACCCAGGCCGCAGCCTTCCACAAAAAACATTACGTGCCCAGCAACATCGTCATCACCGTGGTCGGCGACATTGACACCAAAACCGCGCTGCCGATGATGGAAAAGTATTTTGGCGCTATTCCGACGGGGCCGAAGCCGCTCCCCTTGGCGACTATCGAACCGCCGCAGCGCTCGGAACGTTCCGTCATCCTGCGCGAGCCGACGCAGCCCATGTATCTGGAGGGCTACCACCGGCCTGATTATCTGGACAAAGATGATTCCGTTTACGATGCCATCAGCGATATTCTGTCGAATGGGCGTACCTCGCGGCTCTATCGCAGCCTGGTGCGCGACCAGCAGATCGCCGCCGACGCAGAAGGCTTCAGCGGATTTCCCGGCGACAAATATCCCAACCTGTTTGCGTTTTACGCCGTACCCACGCCGGGCCACACACCGCAACAAATGCGCGTGGCGATCCATAAAGAAATCGACAAGCTCAAGACGCAGGATGTTACCGACGACGAGCTAGCCATGTTCAAAACGCGCGCCCGCGTCGATATTCTCCACAGTCTGGGCGACAACCAGGGACTGGCCGAGGAACTTGGAACCTATCAACTGCGCTATGGAGATTGGCGCATGCTCTTTAAACAGCTAGACGAGATTAACGCCGTCACCAAGGCGGATATTCGCCGCGTCTCCAACCAGATTTTCCAGGCCAGCAATCGCACCTATGCCATGATTGAATTTCAGCCTCCCACTGCGCCGCCGCACGCTCCAGCCGCTGCACCCGCACAACCAGCAGGCCAATCGGCCACGCACGCAAACGGAGGCGCACGCTAATGTCGATTCGCAAACATTTTTTCTTTTTCACTGCAACTTTGTTCGCAGGACTGGCGCTCCAGAGCGCCGCAGCACAAACAGCCGCGCCTGCCCACGCAGCGCCAACGCGTCAGGATCAACAAGCTAAGCCCCAAGCTCAGCCTTGGAAAAAGATTCCCATTCCGCCTCTGCCCGCTTTTCATCCAGAGCAGCCGCAGCGCATCGTGCTCGACAACGGCATGACCATCTTTCTGGAAGAGGATCACGAACTGCCCTTCATCGAAGGCTTCGTCCTGCTGCGCGGAGGATCGACCGACGAACCCGCCACCAGGTCTGGCCTCGTCGATCTCTACGGCCAGACCTGGCGCACCAGCGGGACTGCAAAAATGTCGGGCGACCAGATGGACGACATCCTCGAAGCCAAGGCCGCAAAAATCGAGACTGATGGCAGTGAAGCCTCCACGTCGCTATCGTGATCCTGCCTCAAAGGGGATTTTGATTCCGTCTTTGGCATGACTGTCGATCTGCTGCTGCATCCGCAGTTTCGCGCCGACAAACTCCAACTCGCCCAGCAGCAGGAGGAGACGGGCATCATCCGCCGCAATGATCGCGCCAGCCAGATCGCGCAGCGCGAGGCGCTCCAGCTTGCCTACGGGAAAAATAATCCTTATGTGCGCCAGCCGGAGTTTGCTACTGTTGAAGCCGTCACGCTGGCCGATTTAACCGCATGGCATCAGCGCACGGCCACACCCAACAACATGATTGTCGGTATCACGGGCGACTTTAACTCGACGGAGATGATCGCCAAGCTGCGCGCCGCCTTCGCTTCCCTGCCGCGTGGCGCAGCCTTTGTCCCTGCAAAAATTTCCTTCCCTGACCCCGCGCCCGGCGTCTACTTCGTACAAAAAGGGGACGTGAATCAAAGCAGCGTCTGGCTGGTTGGCCTCGGCACAGAGCGCAGCAATCCTGACTACTACGCACTCAGCGTGATGAATGAAATCTTCAGCGGTGGCTTTGGTTCGCGGCTCTTTCAAGCCGTGCGCACGCGGCTGGGGCTGGCTTACTCCGTCTCCGGCGCTTACGGCGCGGATTATGACCATCCCGGAATCTTCTACGTGACGGCAGGAACCAGAAGCGCGAAGACCGTGGAAACGACGCAAGCCATGCTGCAACAAGTTCGCGATCTAAAAACCGATCCGCCCACTGCGGAGGAGTTACACAAGGCTAAGGACGAACTGCTCAACTCCTACATCTTCCACTACGATTCCCGTTCGAAGATTTTGCGCGAGCAGGTCAACCTGGCCTTCTATAATTACCCGCTGGATTTCATCGAGAAGTATCGCGCTGGCATTGAAAAAGTAACGGCTGCGGATATTACGCGCGTGGCAAAAAAATATGTCGATGCCGATAAGCTGGCAATTCTTGTCGTCGGCAATGGCAAGGACTTCGGTACGCCCTTATCGAAGCTCGGCACCGTTCAGCCGATTGACATCACCATCCCCATGCCAGCAAACATGCAAGGGCAATAGCGCAACGCTACCAACAGACCGGGTGCCCCATCCTTCGCTTGCTTTGCGAAGGGTGGGAGAAATACCCTACTTGCGCTTCTCAAACTTCAACGCCGCGCTGTTGATGCAATAGCGCAGGCCCGTCGGCTTCGGCCCATCCTCAAACACATGCCCCAGATGCGCGCCGCACCGCGCACAGGTTGTCTCAACGCGGCGCATCCCGTGGCTGATATCTTCATGGGTCGCAACAGCGATGCTGTCTGCTGGCTTCCAGAAGCTGGGCCAGCCCGATCCGGATTCAAACTTCGTGTCTGAAGCAAACAACTCGGCATCGCAACAGACGCAGTGATAGGTTCCATCCGCATGGTTGCGATACAGCACGCCAGAGAACGGCGGCTCGGTTCCTTTTTGCCGCGTCACTTGAAATTGTTCCGGCGACAATTGCGTGCGCCACTCTTCCTCAGTTTTTTGGATTTTTCCTTGTACATCCTCGCTCTGGGTCATCGCATTCCCTCTCTCTTCTTGCAGCGTAGGCCAAATAGAATGCAACTTCAAGCACGCTTGAGCAATAAAATTTGGCAGGTTCGAAAGGCATTGATATACTGCATACAGAGCAGCCGATCTAAGCAAGTTTCTGCACGAGCGGCTGCCGTTGTACCCTCCTGGAGTTCAACTCCTAGGCCAGATAGCTCAGTGGTAGAGCGCGGCCCTGAAAAGGCCGGCGTCGGCGGTTCGATCCCGTCTCTGGCCACCATTTTGTCATTCAGGCAATTTCAAAAATTAATTTTAGGCGTAGGCGTACAACAAAAAAATTGTCCACTCGATCCTGAGAAGAGTGCTGGGGCTTGATCCGCCAACCTCGACAATTCAGATCAAATGGACAATCTGTGCTGCTTACAATCCAGCGACTACTCTTTACTGTCGCCGCTTTCCTGGCCTTCGTTCTTTTCGGTCATGGCTGCGGCTACGGCGTCGCGGCGCTTCTGACGAGCTTCAGCACGCTTCTGGCGCTTCTCATCCAGAATGTTTTCAGCTCCCAAAAGCTCGATGTAGGCTTGCTCTGCGCCATCACCCTTGCGGAAGGTGGTGCGAACAATGCGGAGATATCCGCCGTTCCGTTCGCCGTAGCGCGGTGCAACCGTGTCGAAGAGCCGTGAAACGGCTTCGCGTGTCTGCAAATAGGCAAGCGCCTGTCTGCGGGCATGCAGATCGCCGCGCTTGCCCAGAGTAATCATCTTTTCTACTGTAGGCCGGGCTGCCTTGGCCTTGGTGATGGTCGTATGAACGCGATCCTCAAGAAGAATTGAGGTCACCAGATTCCGCAGCATGGCGCGGCGATGGCTGGGGTTCCGTCCGAGTTTAAATCCTGCTTTGCGATGACGCATGACAAATCTCTCTTATCTTGATTCTTCAATCGAAAAATGTTGCTGCTCCCGAATCGCGGGCTGTCCTTTTTCTGTTGCAGGACAGCCAACGTCCGGCCAAATACACTAGAAGCTCTCGGACTCATCCTTCGTGACAAGCTCTTCGTCGCCGAGATCATCCTCGTCTTCGTCGTCCTCGTCATCGTCAAAGCGTCCAATGCCGCTCAAAATAGCTGCGGGAAGAATGCTCGTCGGCCCTGGAACTGGATTGCCGTTCTCGTCAATCCGCATCCCCAGCGACAGACCCATCTGCGCCAGAATTTCTTTGATCTCGTTGAGTGACTTGCGACCAAAGTTCTTGGTCTTCAGCATCTCCGCTTCAGTCTTCTGCACCAGCTCGCCAATGGTCTGGATGTTGGCGTTCTTCAGGCAGTTGTAGCTGCGAACCGACAGCTCCAGCTCTTCGACCGAGCGATTCAGATTATCGTTGCCGTGCAAACCACCAGCAGCATCCGACGATCCTTCCGACTCAATCTCTTCTTCAAAGTTGATGAAGATGCTCATGTGATCTTTCATCAGCTTTGCCGCGAGACCGATGGCATCCGCAGGCAGCACGCTGCCATTGGTCCAAACTTCAAGCGTCAACTTGTCGTAGTCGGTGATCTGGCCCAAACGTGCCGGATCGACCGTGTAATTCACCTTACGCACGGGCGAGTGAACGGAATCTATGGGAATAAAACCGAGGCCGAGATCAGCATCGAAATTCTTGTCGGCGGAAACATAGCCGCGTCCACGCTTCAGACGCATTTCCATGTCGAGTTTGCCGCCTTCACTGACCGTAGCAATATAGACGTTCTTGTCGAGAATCTCCACGTCACCATCGGCTTCAATCATGCCAGAGGTGACAACGCCAGGCTTGTCGGCACGCATGTAGATTGCCTTGGGGCCTTCGCCATTCAACTTGAAGGGAACCTGCTTCAGGTTCAGGATCAGGTCGGTCGCATCTTCCACAACGCCTGGAAGCGATTGGAACTCGTGCAGCACGCCTTCCATGCGAACCGCAGTAACCGCCGCGCCTTCAATGGAAGAAAGCAGCACGCGCCGCAATGCGTTGCCCACAGTTGTGCCAAATCCACGCTCAAATGGCTGCGCGCTGAACTTGCCATACTTCTCGGTCAGAGTCTCTACGTCTACGGAAAGACGCTTCGGTTTTTGAAATCCTCGCCACAACATATCGGTTCAATCTCCTGCACGGCAAACGTCGCGAAGCATTCTGCAACGGCCGTACCTGTTCTCCTTAGGGTGATGGGTGCCGCGTAGGGCGGCCTTTGTTACGCCGGATGCTGGTCTAAGGGCCAACATCCGGATCGTGCATGAACTAAAAACTCGTTCCCTTACTTGCTGTACAACTCCCTTACTTGCTATACAACTCGACGATCAGTTGTTCATTGATCGGTAACTGGATGTCCTCGCGCTTCGGCAAAGACAGAATTTTCCCGCTCAGGCTGTTGCGATCGGTCGTAAGCCATGTCGGAGGCTGTCCCTGGCCGCTGTACTCGCCTGCGGTCTCAAAGAGTGGCAGCTTTTTGCTGGCTTCGCGAATGCGAATCTCATCGCCCACGCTAACCTGGAAGGAAGGAATGTTCACCTTGCGTCCGTTGACTTCCACATGTCCGTGGCGAACCACCTGACGCGCCTGACGGCGGGAGATGGCAAATCCCAGACGATAGGCAACACTGTCCAGACGACGCTCCAACTGCTGCAGAAGCAGCTCGCCGGTAACGCCGGTGGCGCGGTTGGCCTTCTCGTAATAAGCGCGGAACTGGCCTTCCAGCGTAAAGTACATACGCTTGGCCTTCTGCTTTTCGCGCAACTGCAAGCCATAGCCAACAATCTTCGCCTTCACCTTGCGGTCGCGGCCATGCTGGCCGGGCGCGAAGTTGCGCTTTTCAATGGCGCACTTGTCAGAAAAGCACTTGGGGCCTTTCAGAAATAACTTAACGCCTTCGCGACGGCAAAGACGACAGACGGGGCCTGTATAACGAGCCAATTCATTCTCCTTGTGATGCAGAGGCCGACCGGTTTACGGGGTGGCACCCCTTCGTCCCGGTCCGCGAATCTGATAATTGGTTGTGTGCAGTTTGCAGCCAAAGCCGCAAACTGCACAATCTTCTTATTCTACACGCGATAGCGCGCTTTTACACGCGGCGACGCTTGGGCGGACGGCACCCATTATGCGGCACCGGTGTAACATCGCGGATCGAGCGAACTTCGATGCCCGACGTAGCCAGGGCGCGGATCGCGGACTCGCGTCCAGAGCCTGGGCCACTGACCCGCACATCCACCGTGCGCATACCATGATCGCGCGCGGCGTTGGCGGCGTTGACCGCTGCCTGCTGCGCGGCAAACGGAGTTCCCTTGCGGGAGCCGCGGAAGCCGAGCGAACCCGAACTCTTCCATGAAACCGTATTGCCCTGACCATCCGTGATGGTCACGATGGTGTTGTTGAAGGTGGCCTGAATGTAGACCAACCCGTAGGGAACAACTTTGCGCTCGCGCTTTTTGAACTTTTTGTTCTTGACGGCCTTGCCTGCGGAGCCTGCTTGCGTCTTTGCTGCCTTTGCTGGTTTCGCCATTAGGTTTTCGACGTCGCTTTCTTCTTGTTGCTCACCGTGCCCTTGCGTGGGCCTTTACGGGTGCGCGCGTTGGTGTGCGTGCGCTGTCCGCGTGTTGGCAAGTTGCGGCGGTGGCGCAGACCACGATACGACTGAATTTCAATCAGTCGCTTGATGTTCATCGAGACATCCTTGCGCAGGTCGCCTTCTACCTGGCCTTCGCCTTCGATAACCTGACGGATACGGTTGACCTCGTCCTCACCCAGATCCTGAACCTTCTTCATCGGCTCCACTTTCGCCGCTGTCAGAATCCGGTGCGCGCGAGGATTCCCGATACCAAAAATATATGTAAGCGCGATGCGTACCTGCTTGTTCCGAGGCAGATCGACGCCAGCAACACGAGCCATAAACGATCCTTCTTTTGCTTGCCCTCCGCAGCATGGCTACAGGAGAGCGGTGAAGCCACCGACAAAACTACTTGACTGGCGGCAGTGAATGGATTCCATCGGGTTCATCGCAAGCCTTTCTGCGGCTAACTAGCCCGATGGATTCCCACAACAACAACGCCAAGAATTAACCCTGGCGCTGTTTATGTTTTGCGATTTCGCAGATCACGCGCACCACCCCACGGCGGTGTACGATCTTGCACTTGTCACAAATCTTTTTTACAGATGCACGAACCTTCATAATTGCTCTACCTTTTCCATCTTCCAATCGCCGGACACGCGCTGCGTGCCTGGCTATTTGTAGCGATACACGATGCGTCCGCGGTTTAGATCGTAGGGACTCAACTCCACTGCGACCTTGTCTCCGGGCAGAATGCGAATAAAGTTCTTCCGCATGCGGCCAGAGACGTGCGCCAGCACCTGATGCTTATTTTCCAGTTCTACCCGGAACGTTGCATTTGGCAGGGTCTCAACGACCGTTGCCATGACCTCAATTGCATCTTCCTTCGACAAGCGGTGCCTTGCTCCCGGCTGGATTTTAGCCAGCCTTTTCCATCTCTTACGTTGCCCCTTGCGGGGAACTCCGTTATGCGGTCAACACTTGCGCGCCATCCGCCATCACTGCCACTGTATGCTCAAAGTGCGCGCTCAGGCTGCCATCGACAGTCACTGCCGTCCAGCCATCTTCGAGCACTCGTACTTCCGGCTTGCCCACATTCACCATCGGCTCAATGGCAAGCACCATACCTTCACGCAGCTTGATGCCGATTCCCCGCCGACCATAATTCGGCACTTGCGGGTCTTCATGCAAACTGGTTCCAATTCCGTGGCCGACAAACTCGCGCACCACGCTGAAACCCGCTGCCTCCACTACATCCTGCACTGCCGCGCCCACGTCGCCCAGATGAACCCCGGCGCGAATCGTTTGAATCGCGCTGGCCAGCGAAGCTTCCGTAACTGCCAGCAGCTTATCTGTCTCCGGCGCCACCTTGCCTACAGGCACGGTAATTGCCGAATCGGAATAATAGCCGTCGAGAATCACGCCACAGTCGATGGAAACCACATCCCCTTCACGCAGCGAATTTTTCTTCGACGGAATTCCGTGCACCACTTCGCTGTTGATGGATGTACACAGTGTTCGCGGATACCCGTGATATCCCTTAAAAGCCGATGTGCCGCCCAGTTCCGCAATTTTGGCCTCGGCGACATGTTCCAAATCCATCGTCGTGCTACCCGCAACCACAGCGGCCCGCACCGCATCCAACACCGCGCGCAAAGCAATTCCGCTGCGCCGCATCTTCGCAATCTCTTGCGGGGTTCGAATCACCAAGGCCATTGCGCTAACTCCGTAACCGCACAATGGCAGCCATCACGCTGGTGGTCACTGCATCCATCGCCTGCTCGCCATCCACTTCCGCAAACCTTCCCTGCGCGCGATAATGCTCCACCACCGGAGCGGTCAGAGAATCGTAGGTGCGGAGACGCTCGGCAAAAACCACTTCCGAATCGTCAGGACGTTGCGCCAGAACCACCCCATCCACGTCGCATACCGTATCCTGCTGGGGTGGCTGAAAAAACATATTGTAGGTACGGGAGCAGCTTGGACACATGCGGCGACCTGTTGTCCGACGCATGAGCGTAGTATAGCTAACCTGCACCATTACAGCAATTACCGGCAACTGCGATGCGATTCCTGATGCCAAATCCTGTTGCCGCGCTAGCTGGTAATCCAGCCATGTCGCCTGCGCCAGCGTGCGGGGAAATCCGTCCAGAATATAGCCGCGCGCGGTGTCTTTTTTCGCCAGTCGATCCAGCACCAGTTGCTCCACCAGTGCGTCGGAAACCAGCTTGCCCGAATCCATTGTGGCGCGAACCTGTTTGCCAAGCTGCGTGCTAGCCTGAGCCGGATCATTCCGCAGATTACGAAGAATGTCGCCGGTAGAAATCTGCGGAACCGACCAGGCAGCCATCAGGATTTTTGCCTGCGTTCCCTTGCCTGCACCCGGCGCGCCCAGCAACAAAATGGGGCCGGGCGTAGCCAGATGCGAGGCTGCATGTTCTGTCAAAGCTGATTCCTGTGGCGCAACGGGCATTACCAGGAACGTCTCCCGCGAATCCGCGCGCTCTTGCCGGAGAAGCCATCATAGTGGCGCATGATTAAGTGCGCTTCCACCTTGTTCACCGTATCCATCGCTACACCGACTACAATCAGCAGCGAGGTACCTCCAAAGTAGAAGTTGAAGCCCAGACCGTTGGTGACCCAGGTTGGCAGGGTATCAAAAAACGATCCCACCAGCCAGAGATGGTTCAGATGAATGCCGCTAATGAGAATCTGCGGAATCAGAGAAACCACGACCAGATAAACGGCACCAATCAGCGTGATGCGCGTCAGAATATCGTTGACGAAATCTGCCGTGCGCTTGCCGGGACGAATGCCCGGAATAAATCCACCATACTTGCGCATATTGTCGGCAATGTCATCGGGACGGAAGATGATGGAGATATAGAAATAGGCGAAGAAGATAATCGCCAGAATATAGAGAAGCTCATACCACGGCTCACCGGATCGCAGCGCATCAAAGATTGGTCCAAAGAAGCGGCTATCACGAAAGGAGTATCCGAAGACCGTCGCATTGGCCATAAGCAGCGGAGCAGAAAGGATGGATGCGGCAAAAATGACCGGCATCACGCCGCCTGAGTTTACGCGCAGCGGAAGATGCGTGGATTGTCCACCCATCAAACGACGACCCACAATACGCTTGGCATATTGCACGGGAATGCGGCGCTCGCTGCGTTCCACAAAGACGATAAAGGCCACGACAGCGGCCATCATAACAACCAAGATAAGTAGGGCTGGAACGGTAAAGGCTCCCCAGGCCTGAGTGCGCGCTTTTTGTACTAGATCTTCAATGCCTTGCGGCAAACCCACCACGATACCGGCAAAGATCAGCAGGCTCATGCCTTCACCGATGCCGCGATCTGTAATCTGCTCACCCAGCCACATGACAAAGGTAGCTCCCGTGGTCAACGTCAACACCGTCATCAGAACAAAGCCCGGCCCAGGATGCGTGACATACGGAACGCTGCCCGAACTGTGAACCAGCGTCAACGCAATCGCGAATGACTGTACCAGTCCGAGCAACACGGTCATATAGCGAGTCCATTGCGTGATCTTCTTGCGACCCAGGTCGCCCTCTTTCGCCAAGCGCGCCAAAGGCTCATAGACAACTTCCAAAAGTTGAAAAATAATGGAGGCCGTAATGTACGGCATGATGCCCAGGGCAAAAACAGTCAAGCGACGCAGGTTGCCACCGCTGAACATATCCACCAGGCCCAGAGCGCTGCCGCTCTGCTGCTGAAAAAATTGTTCGAGGAGCTGCGTGTTGATGCCGGGGGTTGGAATGTGGGAACCCAGCCGGTAAACGAACAGGATGCCAGCCGTGAACAGAATCCGGTTGCGTAGCTCCGGGATACGAAAAATGTTGGCTAGTTTTTCCAGCATGGGTTTCCTAGGGTACTCCAGTTACTCCGCGATTAGAACGGCTTTTCCGCCGGCCTTCTCAATTTTTTCCTGCGCAGTTTTGGAAAACTTGTGCGCATGAACAGTGATGGCAACCGTCAAGTCTCCATCACCCAGAACCTTCACCAGCCCGTTGTGCTTGCGCACCAGGCGCAGGTCAACCAGCTTTTCGTAGGTCAACTCCGTTTCGCCTGCTTCGGCAAGGCGTGCCAGGTTGAGCACGGTGTACTCTGTGCGGAAAATGTTGGTAAAGCCGCGCTTAGGCATGCGGCGATGCAGCGGCATCTGGCCGCCTTCAAATCCACGCATCAAGCTCGATCCCGAACGCGATCCTTGCCCCTTATGTCCACGGGTGGAGGTCTTTCCCATGCCCGATCCCATACCACGACCGACGCGCTTGCGTCCGGTGTTGGCCTTTTTGGGTGCTCGTAACGTCGATAAATTCATTATTTTTCCTGCTTCCTACTGGCGCACAGGCCAGCCATTACTACTTACTCGATGACCCGCACCAGATGCGGAATCTTCTTCACCATGCCACGAATGGACGGCGTGTCTTCGCGCTCAACAATCTGGTTCAGCCGCGTAAATCCCAGACCGCTAACGGTCTGCTTATGTTTTTCTGGCGTGCAGATGGAGGAGCGATAGTACTCGATCCGCATCTTTGCCACTGCCTGCTTCGTAGCCGTTTTTCCTGCCATGACTATAACTCCTCTACCTGTTTGCCGCGCATCGCCGCCACTTCGCGACGGTCGCGCAACTGCAACAGCGCGTCAAATGTAGCCTTGATGACATTGTGCGGATTGGCCGTGCCCAGGCTCTTGGTCAGCACATTCTGCACGCCGACGGAGGTCATCACCGCGCGCACCGCGCCGCCAGCAATCACGCCTGTACCTTCAGGAGCTGGCTTCAGCAACACCTGGCCCGCGCCATAATTTCCCAGCACCTGATGCGGAATCGTCGTCTCCGTCAAATGCACGCGCATCAGATTCTTCTTGGCCGACTCGATGCCCTTGCGGATGGCCTGCGGAACTTCCTTCGCCTTGCCGGTTCCGTAGCCCACCACTCCGGCGCCCGCGTCTCCAATCACAACCAGAGCCGCAAACGACATATTCTTACCGCCCTTGACCACTTTGGTCACGCGGTTGATCGACACCACCTGATCCTTCAGGTTGAACTGTGCGGCGTCCAGTTTTTTCTTCAAGATTGCCATCCGTCGGTATTCCTTTCAGACACCCACTGTGCCCGTATAACGTATCCGTTGCTTATTCGATGCCTATTAGAATTGCAGGCCAGCTTCTCGCGCTGCATCCGCGAGTGCCTTGACGCGACCATGATAGAGATATCCGCCACGATCAAACACCACGTTGCTGATTCCCTTTTCCTTGGCGCGTTCCGCCACCAGTTTGCCCACTTCTTTAGCTGCGGCAACATTACCACCTGTCTTCAGCTTCGCCGAAAGACTGGAGGCAGCGACCAGCGTCACGCCATTGGCATCATCAATTACCTGCGCAAAGATATGGTTGAGCGAACGATAGACGTTCAGCCGGGGCCGCTCCTGCGTGCCCGTCATCTTGCGGCGAATGCGCGCGTGGATGCGTGTGCGAAGCCGAGTGCGTTCAATGGGTGAAATCATAAATTTTTTCCTTCCTAGCAGCGGAGACGCCTTGCATCCCCGTTCGGTGGGTAGCCAGAGCGCAAATGTAAATCTGTTCTCTGACCTGCCCCAATTTTGTTTTCCAGCCTTCGTGCCCCGATCAGGCTGCGTCGCTCAGATTACTTCGCGCCGGTCTTGCCAGCCTTCTTCTTCAGCTTCTCATCCGAGTAACGAATGCCCTTGTTCTTGTACGGATCCGGCTTGCGCAGCGAGCGAATATCGGCGCTGATCTGGCCAACCTTCTGGCGATCAATGCCATTCACCGTCAGATGCGTCTGCTTTGGATCGATTGCGACCGAAATTCCTGTCGGCAACACCAGCTCAATCGGATGCGAGTAGCCCAGCGTGAAGACCACCGTGTTCTTACCCTTCAACTCCGCGCGATAACCGATGCCGACGATGTCCATCTCTTTCTTCCAGCCCTCGGTGACACCGACAACGGCGTTCGAAACAAGCGCGCGCGCCAGTCCATGCAAGGGAGCCTGCGCGTCATTCTGCCGAACGGCATGGATGTGGCCATCTTTTTCTTCCAGCGTGATTCCTGTCGGCAGCAAAGCGGAGACCTTCCCCTTTGGCCCTTCCACCAGCACAGTGTTGCCCTGCACGGTGTACTTGACACCCTTCGGCAGTGCAATCGGTTTTTTCCCAATCCGTGACATGGATACTCTCTTCTATGGCTTGCGAGTCCCGCAGCAGGTCGTTCTCCGTCACCTGTTGCGTTCCACTGCAGCTTGATCCGTTACGACCAAAAACTAAAACCCTTTTGCTAAAACCTCTTACCAGACTTCGCAGAGCAGTTCCCCGCCAACACCTTCGCGGCGCGCCTGGCGTCCTGTCATCACGCCCTTGGGCGTGGTGAGAATGCTGATGCCCAGTCCGCCCTGAACGCGCTTGATCTCATCGCGACCAATGTAGACGCGGCAGCCGGGACGCGAAACCCGCGACAGATCGCGAATCACCGAGCCATGCTGCGGATCGTACTTCAGATAGACACGCAGGAACTTCTTACCCTTTTCCTCTGTGCCTTTGTAGTTGCTGATGTAGCCCTCTTCTTTGAGGATGCGGGCAATCTCCGTCTTCAGCCGCGAGGCGGGCACGTCAAGCTTGGCGTGGCGTGCGCGGATTGCGTTGCGAATGCGCGTCAAAAAATCTGCTACAGGATCGGTCAAACTCATCGTTTCTCCTCCATTCCCCGTTCGCTCCGGCCTACCGTGACGCGGGAGAACCTGCGGGAATGTCTATGGGCCTCGGCCCGTTTGTGGCGGCATCTGCCGCCCGTTCCAATCTCTATCCTGCGAACTGCCTGCCCTCGTTTTGCGTGGGGAGACAATCGCCGTACCTGCTCAAACGAGCCGATACTACCAGGAGCTTTTGACCACGCCGGGAATCTCGCCCTGCAACGCCAGACTGCGGAAGCACAGGCGGCAGATGCCAAATTTCCGTAGAAAAGCACGCGGACGTCCGCAGAGGTTGCAGCGGTTATGCTGCCGCGTAGAAAACTTTGGCTTGCGCTTGTCCTTCACTCGTTTTGCAGTTGTCGACATTCGTAAATTCCTTCTATCTTTCTACAATTCCAATTTCAGGTTCCGTTCCAAAATTGCTTACGCCGTCTGGCGGAATGGCATACCGAAGTGCGCCAGCAGAGCGCGCGCATCGTTGTCATCCTTGGCCGTAGTCACAATGGTGATGTTCATGCCCTTCAATTTTTCCACGCGCGCGTAATCAATTTCCGCAAAGATCAACTGATCGCGCATGCCCAGCGTGTAGTTGCCGCGGCCATCAAAGCTCTTGGAAGATACACCCTTGAAATCGCGAACGCGCGGCAGTGCCGTAGAAATCAGGCGGTCGAGAAACTCGTACATCTTGTCGCCGCGCAGCGTAACCATCGCGCCAATCGGCATCCCTGCACGCAACTTAAAAGCCGCAATGGATTTTTTGGCCTTGGTGGTCACCGGCTTCTGTCCGGCAATCTGCGCCAGATCAGAAACCAGAGGATCCATTACCTTCACATTTTGCGTAGCTTCGCCGAGTCCCATGTTCAGGACAATTTTATCCAGGCGCGGTACAGCCATCGTGTTCTGAATCCCCAGCTCTTTTTGCAGAGCGGGCTTAATCTCTTTCAGATACTTTTCTTTCAGTCGTGCTGCCATGTTGCTTCCTTCCTCTTCGCCCAAAGTTCCGTTCATCCACGGCTCTGGAGTGGGTCAGCTTTTAGCCTTCCCGTATACCGTTACGTGGCGGATGGCGCTACTTCTGTTTCGTTACAATCGCCTGACCGCATTTGCGGCAGACGCGAATTTTGCGGTCGCCTTCAATCTGATGTCCCACACGAACCGGGCCACAGCTATTGCAGACCAACATCACATTCGACACCTGGATCGGATTTTCCTGATCAGCAATGCCGCCCTTAATGTTGCGCTGGGGATTCGGCTTGATCGTCTTCTTGACGACCATGACGTGCTCAACCAAGAGACGATTGTCCTTCGTCAGCACGCGCAGCACGCGCCCGCGCTTTCCCTTGTCTTTGCCTGCGATGACCTCAACCAGATCATTGCGATGGATATTCATTCCCGCCATCTCTTTGCTCACTTCCTCTTCGCTTCAAAGCGCCCGTCAGATTTTTACAGAACTTCCGGTGCCAGTGAAACAATCTTTAGAAATTTCTTATCGCGCAACTCACGAGCCACAGGTCCAAAAACGCGGGTACCTACCGGCTCGCCAACATCGTTAATCAGTACAGCGGCATTTTGATCGAAGCGGATATAGGTGCCATCCTTGCGACGATGCTCCTTGCGCGTGCGCACAATGACCGCCTTGACCACTTTGCCCTTTTTCACCTGCCCATCGGGCGAGGCTTCCTTGACGGCTGCGGTGACCACATCGCCCAGTCCAGCCTTCTTTCCGCTCGAACCGCCGAGTGGCAGAATCATTTGCAGCTTGCGCGCGCCGGAGTTGTCTGCAACTACCAGCATCGATCTCATCTGTACGGCCATCGTCGTCTCCTCAATCCCCTGGCACTCAATCTCGTCGAATGCTTTACTTCGCCGTTGTCAGCGTAGCTTTACGCCGATTGCATCTACGCAGTTTTGACTTGCGGCTCTTCCATCTGCGTCAACGAAGAACGGCGCACAATCTCTTCCAACTGCCAGCGCTTCAAGCGGCTCATCGGGCGCGTCTCGCGAATGCGAACCACATCACCGGTGCGTGCCGTGTTGTGCTCATCGTGCGCGTAAAACTTCTTGCTGGTGCGCATCACGCGCTTGTACTTGGGATGTGCCTTGCGCATCTCCACTTCAACCACAATGGTCTTCTGCATCTTGGTCGAGACCACCTGGCCAACCTTCTCATTGCGATGGGACTGCGGTGCAGCCGTGTTCGCCGGATTCTTCGTCGCTTCGGTCATGGCTTAGCGGCTCCCCTTCATGGCATTGCTCTGTACTTTGCCACCGGCAGCCTTGCTGCTGGCAGCTTTGCTTTTTGTGGCAACTTTTTTCGGCTTCGCTGTTGCCGTATGGGCTGACTTGGATGCAACCTTAGACTTGTTCGCAGTCTTAGACTTGCCCGCAACCTTCGCGGCCTTGGGCGCAGCCGTCTTGACGGTCTTGACCTTCGCAACCTTCTCCACCGTCGCAGTTTCGTGCGAGGCGCTGGACGCATGCGTAGTCACAATGCCCAGTTGGCGCTGACGGACAACCGTCTTGATACGCGCAATATCTTTCTTCAGTCCGCGCAGCTTCTGCACGCCGTCATTCTGGCCCATCCGCATCTGAAAGCGCAGACGGAATATCTGCTCGGCGGCCTGACGCTCCTGATGCACCAGTTCTGCATCGTTCAGATTTATAATCTTTTCCATTTCCATTGCTGTAACCTTCCCTACTCTCTGCCGTTACTCTTACTTGGCCACGACGGCTGCATGTTGCGCGCCAGGCCGTGCCACAAATAGTGTGCGAATCGGGAGCTTGTGCGAGGCCAGCCGCATGGCTTCCTGCGCCATCTCCAGCGTCACGCCTTCCATCTCAAACAGCACCTTGCCAGGCTTCACCACTGCAACCCAGTGATCCAGAGGCCCCTTGCCGGAACCCATACGAACTTCGGCAGGCTTCTTGGTGATTGGCTTGTCAGGAAACAGACGCAGCCAAATCTTGCCGCCACGCTTAATGAAGCGGGTCATGGCGATACGGCTGGCCTCAATCTGGCGATCCGTAATGTGGCCATGCTCCAACGTCTTCAAGCCAAAATCTCCAAACGCAAGCTCGGAACCGCGCCAGGCCTTACCCCGGTTGCGCCCCTTCTGCTGCTTGCGAAACTTCACCTTCTTCGGCATCAACATAGCCAGATCCTCTTCTTCCGCTCGTCAGACCGTATCGGCCTGGAACATTCCTAGTACTTCGCGATTCGCATCGCCTTCGGAAAAATCTTTAGAATACGCCCGTCGCCACTTGCGGCTCGCGCTTCTTCTGCTGATAGATGTCGCCGCGATAAATCCACGTTTTGACACCGATGATGCCGTAGGTGGTGTTTGCCTCGGAGAATCCGTAGTCGATATCCGCGCGCAGCGTGTGCAGCGGCAAACGACCCTGCAAGTACCACTCCGAGCGAGCGATTTCGTTTCCATTCAGGCGGCCCGAAACGCGCACCTTGATGCCACGGCAACCAAAACGCAGCGCCGAATCCACAGACTTACGCATGGCGCGACGGAACCCGACACGCTTTTCCAATTGCAGCGCAATCGCTTCGGAGACCAGTTGCGCATCCAGCTCCGGCTTGTTCACTTCGAGGATATCGATGAACACTTCCCGGTTGGTACGCTTCTGAATCTCGCCCTTGAGCTTCTCAATCTCCGCGCCCTTGCGCCCGATGATGATGCCGGGGCGCGCCGTGCGAATGATGAGGCGCAGCTTGTTTCCCGGACGCTCAATTTCCACCGAGCTAATGCCCGCAGACTTGAGCTTTTCCTTCATCTCACGCTTCAGATGCACGTCCTCAACCAGCAACTTGTCATAGCCGCGCTCGACAAACCAGCGTGACTTCCAGGGCTTGTTGACGCCTAATCGAAATCCATACGGATGAACTTTTTGACCCATACTGCTTCCTTCCGTTGCCTTACTTGGCAGCCTTCTTGGCCGGAGCCTTTTTCACAGCCTTCTTCTTGACTGCGGTTTTTGCGGCGGTTTTCTTGGCCGAAGCCTTTTTCTTCGCTACGGGCTTGGCTTCGACAACCGAATCTGCATCCACAGTCGTTGCCAATCCTGCGCGCTTGCGCTCCGCAACCGTCACCAGAATGTTGGCCATGCGTCGCTGATAGCGAAAGGCGCGACCCATGGGAGCCGGACGAATCCGCTTCATGCGTGGCCCATCGTTGGCGACCGCCTGCTTTACATACAGGTTGTCGATATCCACATCGAGGCCGCGTTCCTGGCTCAGATAGTTTGCATTCTCCAGTGCCGAACGCAGCACCTTCTCAACCAGCGGAGCAACCCGCTTCTTGGTGAATGCCATCGTGTGCAGAGCATCCTCGACGCGCTGATTCTTAATCAGATCCAGCACTAACTTCGCCTTTTGGGGCGAGACTCGCTGGAAACGCGCTTCTGCTCGAAACTCTTGTGTCTCAAATTGCATCGTCCGCTATGCCTTTCCAGCCAACTACTTCGGCTTGGCGGATGTTTCCGCCTTGGCCGAGTGCCCCTTGAACGTTCTGGTGGCGGAAAACTCGCCGAGCTTATGCCCCACCATGTTCTCCGTAACGTACACAGGAATAAACTTTCTTCCGTTGTGTACAGCAATCGTGTGTCCCACCATGTCCGGGTGGATTGTGGACCGTCGCGACCAGGTGCGCAGCACCTTCTTGTCGTTCGCCTTGTTCATCGTCTCGATCTTCACCATCAGGTGCGTGTCGATGAACGGTCCCTTTTTCGTCGAACGTGCCATGCTTCCTCCGTTACTGCTTCCGGCTACTTGCCTGCCGTTCCATCCCTGCGACTACGTACCCTGCAACTACTTGCTGCGACGATTCACAATCATCGAATCGGTACGCTTGTTATTGCGCGTCTTGTATCCACGGGTCGGCTGTCCCCACGGTGTTACTGGATGACGTCCGCCAGAGGTCTTGCCTTCGCCGCCGCCGTGCGGGTGATCCACCGGGTTCATGGATACGCCGCGGTTGGAGGGACGAATTCCCTTCCAGCGATTGCGGCCTGCTTTGCCGATGGAGATATTTTCGTGATCCGTGTTGCCCACCTGGCCGATGGTTGCCATGCAATCCACCAGAACTTTGCGCGTCTCGCCGGAAGGCAGCTTCAACAGAGCGTACTCGCCCTCTTTGGCCACCAACTGTGCCGAAGCACCCGCCGAGCGCACCATCTGCGCGCCCTTGCCGGGCCGCAACTCGACATTGTGTACCGTCGTACCTGCGGGAATGTTACGCAGCGGCAGTGCATTGCCAACCAGAATGTCGGCATCCGGGCCGCTCATAATCGACTGGCCAACTTTGAGGCCGATGGGCTGCAAAATGTACCGCTTCTCGCCATCCAGATAATGAATCAACGCGATGCGCGCCGAGCGATTGGGATCGTACTCAATCGTAGCCACGCGGCCTGGGATGCTGTACTTCTCGCGCTTGAAATCAATCAGGCGCAGCATCCGTTTGTGACCGCCGCCATGATGGCGGATCGTCAAATCTCCAGAGTTGCGGCGTCCGCCGGTACGCTTCCGCGTGACGGTCAGCGGCTTGTACGGGCGATTTGTGGTCAGATCGTCATTGATTATCGTCGAGGTGGTACGCAGCGACGGTGTAATCGGACGGTATGTCTTAATCGGCATCGGTTACTCTCTTTGCGGCTGGACGTTGATTCTGTCCAACCCTGCGGTTCAAATCTTGTATCGTTTCAGCAACTACAGGCTGTAACTACAGACTGTTGATGTACTCCGGCATTTTTTCTCCGGCCCGCAGACGCACATACGCTTTTTTCCAGTCGGAACGGTAGCCGGTAAAACGTCCCCGACGGCGTTCCTTGCCCAGAAAGTTCGCAGTTCGCACCGCCTGCACCTTCACTTTGAAAAGTGTCTCAACGGCCTGCTTCACTTCTGTCTTGGTCGCACCGCAGGCCACTTCAAATACCAGCGTGCCTTCGGTTTCCTTCACGCCCATCCCCTTTTCGGTAATCAAGGGGCGGCGAATCACTGCATACAATTCGGACATTAGGCTACCTCCGCCTTCTCTGCCAATTTGCGCCGGGAGAGGTTCTTCTTCAGCACCACCTGCAATTGCTCGATGGCCGTGCGCGAGAAAATTGCGCGCTCGTACCGCAGCAAATCGTAGGGGTGGACTTCATTGCCCAGAACCAGCTCCACGCCATCCAGATTGCGCGCGCCCAACAACAAGGAGCGGCTCAACTCGGATCCACTCTCGACCAACAGCGCAGTCTTCTTCACCTGCAGCTTGTTCAAAGCAAGACGATACTGCTTTGTCTTCGCTTCCTTCAGCTCCAGGCTATCGACCACAACCAACTTGCCATCGGCCAGCTTGGCGGCCAGCGCTGCGCGCAGAGCACCGAGCTGCTTCTTCTGCGGGAAGGCATATGCGTAGGAGCGGGGTTGCGGGCCATGCACCGTTCCACCATGCCGCCAAAGAGGCGAACGAATGGAGGCGACGCGCGCGCGTCCTGTTCCCTTTTGCTTCCAGAGCTTCTTGCCAGAACCAGAAACCAGCTTGCGATTCTTGGTTGCAGCCGTACCCTGGCGCAGTGCGGCGCGATAATGCTTCACCGATTCCCACAGCAGGGCTTCGTTCACCTGGTCAGCACCGAAAACATCATCGGCCAACTCCAGGGAACCTACTTTCTTGCCCGTTAAATCTACAACGTCAATCTTTGCCATTGCTCTACCTTTTTAGCTAGTAGCCTCTAGCTAGTAGCTTTTAGCCATTCGTCGACCCATCTTTTCGGGCCGCTCTATGCCTTGCAATTCCTATTTGCATCCCGCGCCGCTCATCCAGCTAGAAGCTAACGGCTACTAGCTAACAGCTGCTTTTTACTTTTTCTTGCCTGCGGAAGCCTTCTTCGAAGCCTTCAACGGATCGACCGTGCTCGATCCAGCAAATCCACGACGTTCCCGCGGTGGCTGCTTGGCCTTGCTGATGAGCACATATCCATTCTTCGGCCCCGGAACTGCGCCTTCCACCATCAACAAATTCTCTTCGATGTCAATCCCGCGAATGCGCAGGTTGCGCACCGTCACGCGATCCACGCCCATGTGTCCCGGCATACGCTGTCCAGGGAAAACACGCGAGGGAAACGAGGAGGCTCCAATCGAACCCTGCACCTGAAACATGTGACCGTGTGACTTGGGGCCGCCACCAAATCCATGCCGACGCACCACGCCTGCAAATCCACGTCCCTTGCTGGTTCCTACCACATCCACAAACTTAGAGTCCGCAAACAGATCAACCAAGACTTTATCGCCAGCCTTCACGCCTTCTACAGATTCACCTTCGGCTGCTGGCGCTGCGGCTTCGATAGCAAACTCGCGCAAGAAGCGCGCTGGAGCGACGTTGTTCTTGGCAAAATGTCCGGCCATCGCCTTGTTGACCTTGGAGCTTTTCACAAACTCCACCATGCCAACCTGCGCAGCACTGTAGCCATCTTTTGCGGCAGTCTTCAACTGCGTAATCACGCACGGCCCGGCTTGCAACACCGTAATCGGATGCACATCTCCCTTTTCATCAAAGACCTGCGTCATGCCGATTTTCCTGCCAATCAATCCTGTAATTGCCATATCTTCCTCTCCTCATCATGCAGGTCGTTTCTTTTAAAAAACACTCTGCACTGCCGGTTTGCTTTATGCCCGCAAGGGCCACTGTCTGGACGACTAGTCCCGAGCAGCCCTATTTCTCGAAGGCCTTGATCTCAACATCGACTCCGGCTGGAAGATCCAGCTTCATCAATGCGTCAACAGTCTGCTGCGTTGGCTCCAGAATGTCGATCAAGCGCTTGTGCGTGCGAATCTCAAAGGCCTCGCGCGACTTTTTATCGACGTGGGGCGAACGCAGCACGCAGTACTTGTTCTTCATGGTGGGCAACGGAATCGGCCCAGCAACCTGTGCGCCGGTGCGCTTGGCTGTCTCGACAATCTCGCCCGTCGAGGTGTCCAGTACGCGATAGTCATACGCCTTCAGGCGAATACGAATTCTCTGTCCGATCATCTGCTACTCTCTCCCGCAGCGCAGGCGATTTGCTCGCGCTGCGGTCTGTTTATCCTCTCAACCATAAAAATCTTTCTACCAAACTTCTTTTTACTTCAAAATCTCAGCAATGGCGCCGGCGCCGACGGTGCGTCCGCCTTCGCGAATCGCAAACCGCAAGCCCTTCTCCATCGCCACCGGAGTGATCAACTCAATCTCCAGCGAAACGTTGTCGCCCGGCATCACCATCTCCGTGCCCTCCGGCAGCTTCGCCACGCCCGTCACGTCCGTCGTCCGGAAATAAAACTGTGGTCGATAGCCGTTGAAGAATGGGGTGTGTCGTCCGCCCTCTTCCTTGCTCAACACATAAATCTCAGCCTTGAACTTGGTGTGCGGCGTAATCGATCCTGACTTGGCCAGCACCATGCCGCGCTCGACATCTTCCTTCGGAATACCGCGCAGCAACAGGCCAGCATTGTCTCCAGCTAGACCTTCATCCAACTGCTTCTTGAACATTTCCACGCCGGTTACGACCGTCTTGCGCGTCTCGCGGAAGCCGACGATTTCTACTTCCTCGCCCACCTTCACCTTGCCGCGCTCGATGCGTCCCGTCACCACGGTGCCGCGTCCAGAGATGGAAAAAATATCTTCAATCGGCATCAGGAAGGGCTGGTCAATCGCGCGCGCCGGCATCGGAATGTACTTGTCCACCGCATCCATCAGCTCGTCGATCTTGGCCTCCCACTGCGCCTCGCCATTCAACGCGCCCAGCGCGCTGCCGCGAATCACCGGCACATCGTCGCCAGGAAACTGATACTTGCTCAGCAGCTCGCGAACTTCCATCTCCACCAGGTCGATCAGCTCAGGATCTTCCACTGCATCGCACTTATTCAAAAACACGGCGATGTAGGGCACACCCACCTGACGCGCCAGCAGCACATGCTCCTTGGTCTGCGGCATCGGGCCATCGGTCGCCGCGACGACAAGAATTCCGCCGTCCATCTGCGCCGCGCCGGTGATCATGTTCTTGATGTAGTCAGCGTGGCCGGGGCAATCAACGTGCGCGTAGTGGCGATTCTTGGTCTCGTACTCGACGTGCGAGGTGGCAATGGTGATACCGCGCTCGCGCTCCTCAGGAGCGTTGTCGATGGTGTCGAACGAGCGAAATTTATTGTTCGGGTTGTGCTTGGAGAGCACCTTGGTGATCGCCGCCGTCAACGTCGTCTTGCCGTGATCGATGTGTCCGATCGTTCCTACGTTCACATGCGGCTTCGACCGGTCAAACTTTTCCTTCGCCATGCCTGAAATCTCCCCTTAAAAAATCAAAATTTTTGCTGCGCATTTTTTGTCAGTCTTGCCTTGCAAACCCTGCGATCCCTCGCGCTCAGCACCTGCAGAATCCACGCCGAAAACGCGCCCACCTTGCAATCAATGTCTGGAGCGGGAGACGGGGATCGAACCCGCGACCAACAGCTTGGAAGGCTGTGACTCTACCACTGAGTTACTCCCGC